>JACCDO010442929.1_pt1 | contig 15462 bp, 21 predicted proteins | sample 7446101 | NCBI WGS metagenome assembly JACCDO01 (sample SAMN15323440, study PRJNA562643) | freshwater metagenome | isolation source: river surface water | place: USA:Blue River Watershed | collected 2017-08-16
GAAACGATGAATCAACAGACGCGTCCACTTATAGAAGGTTGGGATAATTATCAGAAATTGTTATTGATGGATTTTGATGAAGAGACTTCATCACCTCCACCTCGTAAGAGAGGAAGTGGTGTTATTCAAAAGTCAACTCCGAATATATTTAATACTCTTCAATATAATCTACTTCTACAATCCAAGATTATGGAATATCTAAAACCAGAAAGAGATATTATTCAATATGATATTCATGGATTTTTTGCTGAATGCGAAAAAAATGTAATTTATTTTACTCTTCATGACAGATATTCTTTACCCAGGACATATATTCATCCAAAACTCAAATTTGATGAGGAGGATCATATACTTGAGGATGAGGAAGATAATTCATTTTTCTATGGAGAAGGAGAAGATGAAGAAGAAGAAGATCCATCTGAATATGATGAAGCATCTAGTTCTCCTCCACCTCCTCCAGAAGATTTTCCAATGAATGAAGAAGATATGAATCGTCTCATTCGTGAAAATTGATTTTGAAAAATATAATACCATTTTATAATACGAATTAAATATAAAAAAAGATAAATCTATAAATATAGAAAGATGTCTGAGACTCTATTATGGGTAGATAAATATAAACCTAAAAAAGTAAATGAGATTATTGGTAATAAATCGAATATACAAAAGATAACTCAATGGTTAAAAGATTGGTATGAGATACATGTGTATAAGACAAAAGAGAAACCAAAATTTATATTTGGAGGTGATTTTTTAGGTGCCAAGTGTGTATTAGTATCAGGACCACCTGGTATAGGAAAGACTTCAATGGTACATTTAATTAGTGAATCACTACAATATGATATTCAAGAGATGAATGCAAGTGATGAGAGAAATAAATCAACAATAGATAAAAAGATTTTATCTTCTCAAACCCATACAATTTTTAAATATTTTGAAAAAAAAAGTAAAAAAGTAATGATTATGGATGAAGTAGATGGTATGTCAACTTCTGACAGGGGTGGAATCACTTCACTTATAAGTCTTTTAAAAATATCGAAACATCCTATCATCTGTATATGTAATGATCGTAATAAACCAGCACTTAAATCACTTATCAATCATTGTTTAGATATTCGAGTATCAAGACCAGATAAAAGAGATATATTGAAAAGAATGGTGGAGATAAGTAATAAAGAGAATGTGGATGTGGATGGAGATGAGATGGAGAAGATGATTGAGAAATCGGGGAATGATATACGAAATGTAATACATCAACTTCAGATGTATTCTTATAAAAAACCAGAAGATCATAGTTTAAAATCGTCAGATTATATGAAGAAAGATGATCTTTCAAATATATCTATCTTTGAATCTTCCAAAATGATATTATCAAATAAGACACCTTTTCAAACTCGTTATGATTTATATTTTAATGATTATGATATGACATCACTATTTATTCAGGAGAACTATTTAAATTCAATCCCTTCAAAAAAAGAGGAGATACCAAAGTTAAAGAGTATGGCCGATTCTTCTGAACTATTAAGTCAAATGGATATGATTGATTCATATTCCATGAAAAATACAGGTATAAAAGATTGGACTTCATTACCCTATAGTGCAGGTTTAACAGCAAGTGTTGCTAGTGTGTCAAGAGGTTTTTTAGGTTTTCCCCAATTTCCTCAATATTTAGGTAAATATTCGACACAACGAAAGAGACAACGATATATTGATGAGATGTCCACACATCAGATTAAAAAGATTCATCGAAGAATATCACCATTCGAGTATCGTTTAGATCGAATTCCTCTCTATCAATCTTATTTACCATCACCTATGATAAAAGAGAAGGATATAAAAAAGACGATACAAAGATTAGATGAGAATGGATTTGATAGAGAAGATTTTCAAGAAAAGTTACAGGATTTTTATATGGGAGAGATATTAAAAGAGTATAAATATGAGACAGTAGATAGTAAATTAAAGACTTCATTTACACGAGAATGGAATAAAACACATGAAAAAGAGAAGAAAGAAAAGAAGACGAAGAAGATAAAGGAGAAAGAAGATCATGAAAATGAAGATGATGAAGATGAAGAGCTCAATGAAGAATTCCAAGAATTAAATTTAGAAGAATGAAAAAAAACTTGAAGAAAAAGATACAATATAAAAATAGAGATGAGCGATATATCAAAACTAATCCATTCTTATGAAGAATTACAATTTCATTTTGATGATGAAGAGGAGTTAAAGAAGAGAACTATTGAAAATTATCTATATTATACATACAAAAAAAAACCGGTACCTTATTTTCAAAATTTTATGAATAAAAAACCTATTATAAAAAAAATATGAGAAGAGAAGAAAGCTGATTGTGTCTTATAAAAATAAGTTGTATTTTATGTATATAAAGAAAAAGAAGATAAATAAAAATAAAATGACTCGAATTCTACAAAATACATTAGGATTTTCTATCTTTTTAGGTCTTCAATCTCTTTTTTATCATCATATTTATGAAGAAGTACAAAAAGACAAAAATAAAAAGAATTATACCATTTATCAAGACTATTGGAAATGTATGCAAAAACATAAAAGAATAGATGATTGTAATGAAGAATGGAGAAAGATTCTTCTTTTGAGTGATTTACCTAAATAAGAATGCATTGTTTTTACAAAGCCTAGTTCTAAAAATCTGTAGAATTTTATGAATATAAAAAAAATAAGTATATATATAAAAGAAAAAGAAAAAGAAGATGGGAAACAAGATGTATACACCGAGAATGATGATAGATAGAATGATAGTAGCGGAACCTTATCGAGTAGTCGTTGGTATAACGGGAGAGGTTGGTTCAGAGGAGAATCCTTATCGAGAGCAGGTGATTCGAATTGGTGATGAACCTTTAAGGTCATTGGTATCATTTTCAAGGACAGATAATTGTTTACATTATGAGTTTGAAGATAACATTCATCTTCAAATCATGAAAAAGGATAGAGATATTATATATCATATCAAGACAAATAAGATGAATCATACATCAAAGATTCGACCTCTTTATCAGTCGAAAATATCACTTAAATCAGATGAGTTAGATAATATGGTTGATTTTATGGAGATGAAAGAAGGAGAATGAATTTGATATTCTGTCCATCTTCTTTCATATTCGATATTTTGTAAAATATGTTGAATGAGTTCATCTACATTGATATTTTTTTCTAAATATTCATTTATAACTTTTAATAAATGAATACCAAAACGGTTGATGGGTATATTCTCATACTTTTTGTTTATTTTCATTATTTTTTTATCTAAATTTTTGAGACGTTTATTTTGATAAAGTCGACAACTTGATAAAATCTCTTTTCGATACTGATAATAGATGTCATGAATCATCATCACAATCTCAAAATAAAACTCTTCTCTTTTTTTGCTAGCATATTCTTTCATTTTATTAAGAATATGAATGTTTCGATGGGGATCAACTTCGTATTCTTTTATAAAATCATGAATTTTAGACATCCAATTATCTGAAAAAAGAATCTCTTCGAATACGTCATACATTTTTGTTCATTCTATTCTTTTATTATTCTTTTTTTATATCTCTCTTCATTTCAAATAATTCAATATAATCTTCTTTTTTTTTTATAAAATATCGATAATTATCAATATCTAATACATGATATTTATGATAATCAATATTCATGTTACGTCCTTCTCTTTGTAAATGGTGTGTATCATTCTGAAGTTTATGTCTTAAACAAAAAAAAACAAGATCATGATAATTCATATAACAAGTGTCCAAATATATTTCGTATTTTTCATTCTCTTTTTCCAAATATAAATGAATCTTTTTCGATAAATTACATATATATTCAAAATCTTCTATATTCTTCATTTCTATATATTCATTCATTCTCCTTATCATATAAAATGATAAAAATAAAAATTTTAAAAAAATTATTTGGTTAAATATCGAATATTTGTTATTGGATTATTCAAATGAGTCTTTAAATAAATATATGTAGGTATTGCATTAGATAATCCATATAAAATTATTTTTTTAGTAAATGTGATCATGATTCTTATTAAAGTTCTTTTTATTTTTTTAAATTCATTTTGTTAAATCAATTACATTATCAGAATCTCTCCAAGAATCAATACGAAAAAGAGGTTGAGAGAAGAAGATGGAAAAACACTTGAATAGATCAACTTTTTCATTCTCTTCATATACTTCTGCTTTCTTGGGAAGTTCTTTAGAACTTCCAGAAAGCAACACTCCATCCCGACATGGGATGGTTTTGTCATCTTCATAATCAATTTTTAGATAAGGATATTTATCTTTTTTAAATTCATTTTTGATATTTTCAATATTTTCGGAAAGAATCGGATAATAAAAGATCTGGTCTAAAATTGTGGGTGGAATCTTTATCTTCCAAAAAGACTCAAGATCATTCGCTTTTATTATGGGATTTTTATATTTTCTTCCATATTTATCCATATAATTAACATTATAATCAATTAATTTTAATTCTTTTGATAAAAGATGTTGATTCATCCATATAGTAAAGAGAGGAAAATCGATAAAATCAAATAAAAAATAATAGAAGAGTTGAATCCAATGATCTGCTTTAATGATTTTTGATTTAAAAGGTATTGGATGAGTTAAGATTGTTAATTGAAAAGATAACTTCTCCTCCATTTGAAAAGAAGGATGATTGATATGAGTTAAAAGTACATTTTTTATCTCATTTTTTATCTTTAATACTTCTTGATGAATAAGAAGTTGTAAATCTTCTCTAAATATGGGTTTTTTAGATAATACATTTATTCCCTTTACCTCTTGATATAATTCTAATTGACTAAATTCTTGTCTATATTGATAAAAAAAGAAATCATCAAATAATGACCTAGATATAGTTAACATTCTCCACTATATACGTATTATTTTTTTTTTTACGTTCTATCTTATATTTTTAAACGTAAATTTATAAAAAAAAGTGAATATAAAAGTTTTGAGAAGATAATGGTAATTCATAAGTAAAAAAGAATGGATGAAGATAGTATTTTTAATGCTATAGACGAAGACCGATTTGATGAATTAGATACATTTTTTCAAAATCCACCGATTGAATTTAATTTTTTCAAAAAAAAATTAAAAGAGAGAGAATATGGATTTATTGAATTGATTATTAATAAAATTATTTTCAATACAAACCTAAATCAAAATGATATTAAATTAAAAAAAGAGACGATTCAGAGATGGGAAGAGGTTGCATTACAATTTGTAAAGATTGTAAAAGAACGAAATCTACATTCTGTACATTATTATTTAGATTGGTCTCTCTATAAGTATATTAGTGAAATCAAAGATGTACAATGGATAAATGAAGATTTTTGTATTCAAATCTTCCAGTCACATTATTCAAAATTTATATTTTATGTGGAGAAGATTACGATTGATTTAATTCGATATAAAAAAAATCGTTTATGTAAATTATTCTTTGAAAGATTTAACGAATTTTTAACAAAAGATATCACCAATGAGAATAAAAAAATATCATTATATGGTTATTCTTTATTTTCAAGTAATAGATGGGCGATTGATTATTTATTTGAAGAGAATAAAAAAAAGATAGATACTATACCTGTTGAGATTACCATACAAAATTTTATTTATTCGTGTAATCTGATGGTCTATTTTAAAGAGTATGCTCTCTTCTATCTTAATTATTTAATCTCTAAAAAAGTCTTTTTATTTGAACAATTGGATAAAACCTTATTAATCGTTCTTATTGAAAATTCGATGGAAGAAGAGGCTCTAAAATTACTTGATTTAGATTGTTATCCAAATTTTAGTTTTACACAATTTATGTCACCACCTTCTTCTTTTTATTCAATGAAATATGGTATCAAAAAAGATAGTTTTTTGATAGCCTGTGAAAAAAATTATATACGAATTATTCAAAAATTGGTTTGGAAGTTATCTCTTCCTAAATTTATTATTTTACGAAAAGAATATGAAAAAAATTGTGGAGAATTAATGGTATTAACTTCTGAATATCAAAAAAAAGTACTCGAATATATACAAATCAAAGAGGATCATGTTAAAAAGTCATTGGGTATTCAACATTTTTCACCTTTTATGATGAATAAGATCTATTCTTATGTATCGAATCCAGATTGATTTTTTTTGATTTTTTATAATATATTATGTTATTCGAATAGACTAACTTCTCGTAATAGACTTAGTTCAATCCATTCAATGGTCTCATTGATATCATATGAGATATTGGAGATCGGATAATCATCTTCATTCTCATCCGAATAAATATCTCCTTTTTCATCAATTTTTAATTGAATATTTTCTATCTCTATCATCTGTCTCTCTTCATCTAATTCAACATTTCTTTTTCCTTGATATTTTTTCTGAATATTGATCATAAATTGATAAATCTTTGATTTTTGGTCATATTGAAGTATTCTTTCATAAAGCCAAAATATAATATCATTGATCTTCATCTCTTTTTCTATAATAAAAGATTCATTTCCCATCATAATCTCATTCGATTCCTTACGAAATATAATGAGTGATTCCCTCCAAATATCATTTGATAATATGATTTTTTGTTCTTCTTCATCATATTCAATATCGATCGACATACATAGATGATTCATAAAGTAGTTTAAATGATCATAAATTCGATTCATGATGTTGATTGGTTTTTATATCTTGTTTTTTTATATTGATTCTTATTCTTTATATTCTTCATTTTTTTAATTTATATAGAACGTAAAAAATCGTCAATACGGCAATCAAGATATACATTTTTAGGCATTTTTTTTATAAATATATTAAATATTTATAACGACCATATTATGGTAGTCTACGTAAAAAAAATAAAAAAATGAAGATTATTTATTTTGGAATGAAAAAGGATAGGTTATAAATAAAAAAACCTGTTGTAACCATGAACGTAGCTACCTCTGATGATTCGATGGAGAATATTTTCGCTCTTCTCGATGAGAGAACTCAATCATCTTCTTATTTAGATATTAATATTGATGAGAATATCTTTATGATTAAAAATAAGATTTTAGAAGAGAGTGATAATGAGGAAGATATATCAACTTCAGTAGGTGAAAATACTTTATTTTCATCTGTTGAAAGACCCATCGTTAATCCTCCCCCAGTAGAGATCAAAACAAAAAGAAGTTCAGTTTCTAAGATAAACATGTCTTATCGAACAAAACTTCCATTTATGCATCGTTTGTATAACTATTGTTCTGACTCTAAAAATAGAGAATGGATTGATTTTTATTCAAAAGGTGGTGTTCATATTAAAAATATTAAAAAAATGAGTGATGATTGTTTAATATCACCTCTTTTGAAGATTAAATTTGCAAGTTTTCGAAAAATGTTGATCAATTATGGTTTTCAAAGTATCAAAGACAGATTTGTAGTAAATGAAGTTATTTATCAAAATCCTCATTTTATGAAAGATAAATATGAACAATGTATAAACATTCAGGCAACTCCTGAAAAAATGACGAGTAAAAAAAGTAAAAAGAGAGATTTTTCAGATACATCATCTGAAACAAGTGATGAAGTGTGGGTCCCGCCCCGTAAAAATCATCGTCATTTTAAAGAAAATGAAGATGTTACTGGTGAATCTATATCTCATCTTGTCTCAGATATTATGAAAAAGATAAATAAGATTGATGAAGATTACAGTTCTTTCTCTATCTCTCGATCAAATATTCGCAAATATCAAACAAAACTAAAGATGATTCAAGAATTATTAAATGAATCTTAAGTTTACGTTTAATACTTATAAAAAATTGAAAAAACTGTTATTTATAAATATATTTTGATAAATTATAATAAAAACAACAAGAAAAAACATGGCCGCTACCATTCAAGTTGGAAATTTAATCTTTGAGATTGTTCAGGATCAATTGGCACTCCAAGATGAAGATTTTAATCATTTTAAGAATGTTGAGAAAGAAACACTTGATGATATGATATACTTTCGTGATTCGGTGCACTTTATTTCAAAAGACGATAGGTGTATGTATCAAGTCTGTAATGATTGGTATTTTTACCTATTGGATTATGGAGAAGATAATAAGTATAATGATTATGTGATCTTTTTAGATCTAAATGAATTTTATCTGAATGAATTACGTAAAGAAATACAGAAGATAAAAGAGATCACGATCACAACTGATCCGGATGAATTTAAGATTATCGATCAAGTCTTTGCTGATATGAATGATTCATTGAATCATCTTCGTGAACAAGATCGAATTCGATTTGATATTGGAGAGATGATGAAGTGGATTCATGAATTTGTCGAAAATTACTTCTCCCCTTTCTAATTATCTTTCAACCCCTATTATAAAAAAAAATATTTATTTCATTTTCTTTAAGTTCAATTTATTTATAAAATATAAAAAGTTTAAAGAGAGGATAAAAAGTGGGATAAGATAGTAGAGAAGATGACGACACCTTTAACTGTAAAGGAAGCGATAGCGATTGAGGCTGAATTACAAAAAGACCCCAATTATTCAACTTGGTTTTCAAATTGGTCATTGTACCTCTTTGATCTTGTCAAAAATCGTATTGATGTTGATTGGATTTATTGGAATCTTAGTTCAAATATGAATTTTACTTGGGATATTATTCAACAAAATCCCGATAATCCTTGGAATTATGGTGGATTAAGTGTAAATCCCAATGTGACATGGGATATTATTCAACAAAATCCTGATAAAGAATGGGTACCATTTTATGTTTCTTCAAATCCTAATATCACATGGGATATAGTACAACAAAATCCTGATTATCCATGGGATTATAGTTGGATGAGTTTAAATAAAAATATTACATGGGATATTGTTAAAGAAAATTTAGATAAACCATGGAATCCTTATAATTTAAGTAGTAATTCAAGTATAACTTGGGATATTGTACAACAAAATCCGAGTTATCCATGGGATTATGCTGGTTTAAGTTCAAATATAAATATTACATGGGATATTGTGGAACAGAATCTTGATAAGACGTGGGATTTTAGTCTTTTAAGTCAAAATCCAAACATAACATTAGAAATCATTAAGGCAAATCCAAATCAAGAGTGGAATTTTATCAATGTAGGATGGAATCCATCGATAACATGGGATGATATACAACAAAATTTGGATTTATCATGGGATTTTTCAACAATTGGTAAAAATGAAAATATAACATGGGAGATTATACAAGCGAATCTTAGTCATCCATGGAGTTATAATTTTTTTAGTTTAAATCCTTCTATTTTTTTGACTGTTGTAGCAGATAATCCTCAATTAGATTGGAATAATAATTTCCTCAGTTCTAATTTATTAATAGTCATGCGAGTCACATGGATTCTCGCAAATAAATAAATATTATGATTTTTTTTAATTTATTTTTTTCGAAAATGAAAAAAATAAGCAAAGAAAAAGAATAGTATCATGGAATTTTCATTTTCCATAAATGAAAAAGAAAAAAGACCAAAACATAAAATAAATATTCATTCTATGAATGAATATTTAAATCGATTCTCTGTTCACCAAATAAATAATTCTTTTTATCTTCTCGATTTATATTCTTCTCATACACAATTATTCTCTATTATTGAACAAAATAATAAAATGATCATTCAAGGTTGGAATTACCATAATTCATCACCTTCTTATAATCCTTTTTCACCTCGTTCTCTCAAATTATCTTCCGAAAAAATTCTTTTACAAATATTTGAATCCGAAGCATCTATTATGCATAATAACTCTTGCAAAATTGTAAATACCACTAATGGTCAACGATTTATTCTTTTTAAAAATAAAGATGGTCTTCTTCTTCATCAATATCTTGATGGTTAATCACACAAATGAGCTAAACATCCGATCAATTGTAATTCTGTAGATGTACCATAAATAATTCTTTGATGATAAGTTGTTATGATCTTTAACATCTCTATCTTCTTCTTCTCTTCTAAATCTTTCTCATTACATATCATCTTAAATAATAATATGATAATGTCCGTCATCGCAAATCCTTTTTCACATAATTCAATTACTTGTTCTTTCGCTACCTCAAAAGACTTCTTATAACAAGCATTCAAAATTTTTTTTATTAAAATAGGTTGAGGTTTATCACAAATCTGATAAATAAACTCTTCTGTTATCTTTTTTTCCCTAAATGTACTCGCAACTTGTAATATATTAATTGCATATCTTAAATCACCATCTGATAAAAATAATATCGCCTCTATACCATCCTTATCCATAATCTCCTCTATCTTCTCTTCCCTCATAATATGTTCCAACCTTATTCGAAGATCATCATTATCTAATTTTGTATATCTTAATATTGCACATCGAGATTGTATTGGTTCTATAATCTTCGTTGATGTATTACATGCAAATACAAATCTAGTTGTTGTTGAATACATCTCCATCGTTCTTCTTAATGCCTGTTGTGCTGCTCCTGTCATACTATCCGCCTCATCTAATATCACTATCTTATGTTTAATACCATTGAAATTTGTCTTCTTCTGTGCAAACATTTTTATCTTATTTCTTACCATCTCTATTCCCCTCGTATCACTCGCATTGATCTCTAATACACCCTTGTCATAATCTTCCCCCAATAATCCTTTCGCTAAACAATGTATACTTGTCGTTTTACCTAACCCACTCGGACCTGATAATATAATATTTGGTATATTACCCTCTTTACATATGTTCATTAATCTACGAATAATCTCCTCGTTTCCTACTATATCTTCCAATCTTTTTGGTCTATATTTTTCAGACCAAGGAAGTTCACATGTTAAATTCTCACTAAATTCAATGATATTTTCTGTTATTTCACTCATTCTTTATTCTTCTTATTCTTCTTCTTTTTTATATTCAATTTTCTTTTGAAATTCATGAAATACCGATATAAAATGTATACATTGTACCTTCTCATTTGATGAAAAACTTAAATAATATTCAATATCTGATAACTGTTTATATAATGTCTTTAATTCATCTTCACAAATAACACATGTTTTTAAATATTCTCCTATATATTCTATAATATCTGATAATGAATATCCATTCTTATATATAATATTATCAATCTTTCTCAAACTAGTCTCTAAATCTTCATTTAATAATATTTGTATAATATAATCCATATCTGCATGTATCGGTAATCCTGATGCTACATATATATCCCTCTCATTTATACTCTTCTCCTTCATAAAAGATACGGATTGTAATAAATTTAATACCTTTCTCATATCCCCTTTTGCTATCATTAATATTGCATCTTTTGCCTCTTTATCTATCTTTATATCCTCCTTCTCTATAATCATATCCAAATATTCAACCATCTCCTTCTGTTGTAAATGTGTAAATCGAAATCTTGTACATCTCGATTGTAATGCTGGTATCACTTTGTTTACATAATTACATATCAAACAAAATCTCGCGTTGTTTGTGTATTTTTCAATAATTCTTCTTAATGCACATTGTGCATCATTCGTCATCGCATCTACCTCATCTAATATAATAAACTTCACCCCCGTATGAAACATCTTCTTCGTACACGCAAACTCCTTTATCTTATCTCTTACAACCTCTATACCTCTTTCATCTGATGCATTTAATTCTAATACCATTGAAGATAATGAATTACCGTATATTTTTTGAGCTATCGCACGACCCGTTGTTGTTTTACAAGTACCCGGTGGACCATAAAAGAGTAAATGTGGTAAATTATTATTCTCTATAAATCTTGTTAATATCTTTAATATCTCCTCATGAGCTATTATCTCATTAAAATTTTTAGGACGATACTTTTCTATCCAAGGTAAATATTTATCTTCTTCTTCCATTTTCTTTAAAACTTCTACTCTTCTCTTTCTCTTATTTTCTTTAAATCCAAATTTACTCGTCTTATTCTTTAACTTTTTATATTTAATAATATAAATAAATGAATATAAAGAATGATTTTATGTTAGTGACAGCATTTTTAGATTTAAAGAGAGAAGAATGGAAAGTACATCAACGAAGTAAAGAAGAATATATAAAATATTTTCATCTTCTCGTCTATTCCACCGAGTATCCCATCTGTCTATTTGTAGAACCTTCTTTTGAATCTTATTTAATATCTTTAAAAAAATTACCTTCTCATGTTTCTATTTATTCGATTCATAATGTTGATACTTTTTTAACTAAATATATTGAAGTTGAAAAAAATATTATTCAATCTGATGAATATCAATCAATGATACCTCAATCTCGTAAAATACATCCTGAACACTGGAATGCTGAATATAATCTTTTAAATCATAGTAAAATTAATTTTATTCAAAAAGCAAGTGAACTTTATCCTCAGATCTCTTTCTTCTCTTGGATTGATTTTGGTTTCGTTCGTCATTTATATCATACACCTAAAAATATTGATACTTCTCTTCTTCCAAATGATAAAATTATTCGTCAAGTTTTCAAAATTCCTTCTCAAAAATTTACTCCTGAAGAGATGTTAACAAAAGATGATATCTTTTTTACGGGTGCACCTTTCATTCTTCATCGTAATATGATCTGTTTATATCATGATATCTATGAAAAAAAATTATTAGAATTTCAACAAAAAAGAATTGTTGATGATGATCAGAATGTCTCTTTACAAATTTATTATGACCATCCTGATATATTTGAAAATATTATATGTGATGAATGGTTTGAACTTTATAATTTTTTACCTTTTATCAAAAGAGATTATGGGAAAGTTAGTGTGATTATACCCACTTATAATCGATTCTCTTTAGTTCAAAAATCAATTGAATCCGTTCTTTCTCAATCCTATAAAAATATCGAAGTGATTGTTGTCGATGACGCTTCTACTCAGATTGAATATAAAGAAAATATCTTGGAAAAAAAATATCCGATGGTAAAATTTATTCATTTACCTCAAAATTTAAGAGAATATTATCAAATTCATACAGCACAAGGTAAAGTAAGAGAGAGAGGAGTATTCGAATCAACGGGTGAATGGATCGCCTTTCTTGATGATGATGATATATGGCTTCCACTAAAATTAGAAATTCAACTCAACCTCCTACAAAAATATCCTCATGGACTCTTCTCTTCAACAAATGCATATATGATCAATAAAAATCAATTTATTTTAAAAAAATATTTTTCAGGTGGTTTACCTTTAGAATTTAATAAAAAAATAATAGAAGAAAATAATCTTATTATTAATTCAAGTGTTCTTTTTCATCGAACACTTTTTCATAAAATTGGAAGAATTTGTTTTGAAGATTGGGAATTATGGAAAGATATATTAAATATAGTCCCTTGTATCTATTCTCCTCTTCCACTTGTTTATTATTTAATTGAAAATGAAAAGAATTATAATTAAGAAAAATAAATTTTTTATAAATTGTATCGTTTTACTCTAAAAAATGTTTAAAAGAATCAAGAATCGATTTATCAAAATCCATTTTACTCTCTGGTTCATGCCATATTGAACGTTCTTGATGTTGAATATAAAAAGAAGAAGTTGGTTTTGATATGGATTCTTTCAATCGTTGATTCTCTAAACCTAAACAATGAATAACCTGGTTTTTAAGTTGAATCTCTTTCTCATATCTTTCTATCATCTGATTTCTCATTTGAATCTCTAATACTAAATTTTGTATCTGTGTCAAATATATTTTCTCTTGATTCATATGATAGGTTGATACTTCCTTCATAACTGGAACAAATACTTCTTCCACTTTATCTTTAGCAATCTTCTCTTCATGAAAAGATAATACAACTTCTCCTTCCGGTGAAGATCTACCCATCTCTTCATGAAGAATACGTGCTGGTGATACCATCTTATCTACAACTTCATGATCTTTCATATAAAAGAGTGAATGTTTAAATTCATAATCACTAAGTAGAGAAAATGTAGGAAAAAACTCTTTCGATAATCCCATCTTCGCAAAATATCCATCCCAATGAGGTTGGAAATCACCCCTACCTGATTCATTCTGAAAACCTTCCTCCATAAAATAATAAATAAAATCATTTACCTTTATCATATCTGTTCTATCTATCTTTCGATAATCAATCATAAAAAATAAAAGATACAGATTTAATAGATTATGGTACATAATCTTTCTCTCATATTGTTGAATAAAACGACAAAGTGTCTCAATATTCAAATCATAGATCATATGTATATATTCATAAAAATGCTCATCATATATCTTTAAAATCTCTTTTAGTTGTGGATGGTCTCGATAATAATATCGGTTAATACCCACTCTTAGTGATACATACGTCCTTCTAAATCTAGTCTCATTGTCCTTCTTCTTTAAATTTCTAGCTGAACTCATTCTTCTAGTATCTAGTGGTTTATACCTTTTGTATTTATATTAATTTAAACTTTATCTTCTTCTCCCTTTTTTCACTTTTTTCTTCTTTTACGTTCTAAATCTATTATTTTTACGTTATGCGTTTATTTAAGAAAATAATTATCTTACTTAAAAGTAGCCTCGTAGCATAATTGGATAATGCAGAAGATTTCTACTCTTAAGATTGCAGGTTCAAGTCCTGCCGGGGCTGTTTTTCATATTTTACCATAACAATTCTGTATTGTTATTTTATTTATATCCACAAAAAATAGTAAGAAAATATCATGTGTTGGAATGCTGAAGTATCTCTACAAACCTTTCTTTTCGCTTCTATCTCTTTTATCATCGGTCTTTTCTTTAAATTCCCCCTTCATAAACTCATCTTCTTCCTCTACTTCTCTTCTGTTCAACTATACGAACATTTTGTCTGGAAAAATCTAAAAAATAAAGGTATCAATGAATTTTTATCCAAATTTGGTTATTGGCTCATCTCCCTCATACCCGCCTTCGCCCTACTTCTCATCCCCCACAAAAAATTAAGAATTCTCTCTATCTCTCTTTATATCTCTTTCATTCTTCTATTTACACTCTATCAATATCCTCAATTAAGATTTTTTGTGGATCAAGGAAAAAATGGACATCTCCGATATAATTTTATTCCCGCTCATACGATCTACTCCTTTGTCTGGATACTCTTCTTCTTCTACGGTATCTACCAAAGTAAAGATATCTTCATTATTCTTATTTCTCTTTTTACCCTTATTATGACTATTTATCATACCCGTGATGATATTACTTTTAATTCATATTGGTGTTATACTGCCAATCTTATGTGGTTCTATGTTTTATTTTATATCGCCTACAAACAAATATATAAAAAAGAATAAGTAAGATGAATAAAATGATTATCTGTTTTATATTACATACCATACATTTACCAAGTCGGAAAAAGATATTCTTTTTACCTTCCAACCAAGAATTATCTAAAGTTGTAAAACTATAAGATTCTTGAAAATTGGATAATGGTAAATCATTACAAAAATTTGTGGGATTTATCTC
>JACCDO011073653.1_pt1 | contig 15461 bp, 11 predicted proteins | sample 7446101 | NCBI WGS metagenome assembly JACCDO01 (sample SAMN15323440, study PRJNA562643) | freshwater metagenome | isolation source: river surface water | place: USA:Blue River Watershed | collected 2017-08-16
TTGGAGTTGTTGAAGTAATTGTTGTTGTTCAGTTTGAACCATTTTTTATTTCTTCTTTTATATTTTATATATAGAAAAAAATTTTATTTTAATTAAAATTATTTTAATTAAAAATTATTTTTAAAAATAAACTTATTCTTATATTTTATTTTTTAATTTTACTTTTATTTTTTATTTTTTAATTACTTTCTTCTTTTCACTTTTTTTTATTTTTTTCTTTTCTACTTTCTTTTTTACTTTCTTTTCTACTTTTTTCTTAAGATCCTTTTTAACAAGAGATTTCTTTTCTTTCTTTAAACTTTCAAAATCTTGCTCTTGATTTCCTTCTTTTAATAAACGCATGATATCATGCTCATCTATTTTATAATATTGATGTACAGCCATATTATTTTTTTTTAATGTTTTTAAAATATGATATATAGAAGGATTTTCTTTATTTGTAACTCCTTTTACTTCCATTACTTTAGAATCATTTCCTTTCACAATTTTAAAGGCTTTTCGCACATGTCCATTACTATTTTGAAATACTTGTGTTTGTTGTTGGAAAATATGCATTTTTTTCTAATTTAAAATTAGAAAAAAATATTTTTTATCCTAAAAAAATTAAAAATAAAAATTGTTAAAAAAAAAGTAATTATACAATAGTTATAAATACGAATTTATTTAATAATTATATAAATAAAAATGGATAATAATATTATATTAAAACGAGTATATAGTGAAAATGGAAAAGCATCAAATAACATAAATTCATATTTTGATAATTTTGATTTATATAATTATTCACTATATGACCAATTAAATCATATTTCTCAATCTCAAATTATTTACTATATATTTTTTGGATTACTTGCTTTTGCTTTTTTTCATAGATTAACTGTTCAACCATCTCATATATTAGCATTTTTATTTTGTGTGCTAGTAATTTATTACTTTATTCAAAAAGATTATGGTGATTTTATAAATTTTACGAAAAATAAAAAATCTGAATTAAATTTCCTAAATACTTTAATGATGAACTCTTCTTCAAATTGGTCTATTCATAATAATGATGACCAAATCAATATTAAACCCGAATTACGTGAATCTTATTTACATTATAATCCTTATATTGTTCAATTTTATTATAATGTTCGTGAAATGTCAATTTATAATATAGAATCTTATGTAGATTCACTAACAAGTGCTAATAATATGATGGGATTATTAGTTCAAATGCGAAATGGTTTAGAAAATCCGTTTCAAGATTACAAAAGTGCGCTTGAAGAGTATAAAAAATGTGTAAATGGATTTAAATCGCTTGTATTTAAATCACCATCAAGTAAAAATGGAAATAAGAAATTAGATGATTCAATATATACTTTACAAAAATTATTAATGGGCGTACTTAAAGAAATGGAAATGATTTGTAAAACGAAAAATAAATTAGATGGTTTAAATACAATTTCTATGCCAAATGATGCTTTAGAAATGCACACTTTAATTGATGGTAATCCTTACGGTTTAAAGAAAGTTGGATTTGACCAAAAATATGATATTTATTAAGCTCTTTGAGTTCCTAAATCAGCACCATTACCAAATCCACCATATACAGAAGCATCCGCATATAATCCATTTGGTACTTTAGGTGCTAATGCTGCGGATTCTTGAAGTTGGTATCCACCACGACGAAGTTCAGACATCGGAATGTATTCACCTGATTTTTCAAATTGATTTGACCACTTTGCTCCAGTAACACCCCAATGATCATTGGGTCCAGCTACATTACCACGTGAATTAACTGTATTTAACCAGTCACTGCCACCACCGCCACGCATACTTTTAGAACTTTTTTTAGTACTACGTTTTTTAGTAGTACTACGTTTTTTAGTAGTTGATTTTTTAGTAGTTGATTTTTTAGTAGTACTACGTTTTTTAGTAGTTGATTTTTTAGTAGTACTACGTTTTTTAGTACCACCTATTGATTCTTTATTTTTTAATTTATTATATACTACACGAGCTTTTTCAACATTTTTATAAGCACGTGCTGCTTCTTTTTGAGCGTTTATTAAATTACTTTCTGCTTTTTTTAATGTTAGTACCATTTTTTCTTTTTAATTATTTACTAATAATTAAAAATATAATATTTTTTAAATATTTTTAAATATAATTACTTGAAACCAAAATTACATATAAATGAAATTATTAAATGGGTTGAGCACCCCAAGCTTCAATAGATTTAATTTTAGCATCAATCGCAGCATTATTTGCTGCGGAAGCGCGTTTCATATTTTGATAAAATCCATTTAATGAAGCCGATGTCATATTAATATTATTATTCATTTTATTAATTAAATTTAATCCACCCATTTTTGGAATAATTCCATCTATTTTTTGTTGTTTCCAATAACAATTTAATTTATTAAACGCATTATCCCAAGATTTACCACTTAATGGATTATCAACTTTTGGTGTAGGACATTTAGTACCAGGTTTTGGTTTAGCATCAAATTTTTTACCAAGCATTTTTATATCTGCTCCACCATGCATTTTTACCAAAACTTCCAGCTGCTTGCTACTTTTTTTGTTGTTTTTTTTTTGCTTACTTTCTTGGTGGACTTTTTTTTTGTCACTTTTTTTACTGATTTTTTTGAAGTTGTTTTTTTTTTACCAACTTTCTTACCTTTGGTAGCAGAACGTTTCTTTTTAGCACCACCTATAGTAGCTAATTTATCGCCCATTGGGTCATAACCAGCCATAGTACCAGTGCGTAATGAATCTAACATACCACCGCTATAATATTCTTTTGGCATATAAGTAGCACCACCAACGGTTTCAAAAGAAATTCCTAAATTATCACGAATAAATTGGTCATCTAATTGGAATGATTCTGAAGCACCACCGCGCATAGTACGCTTCTTAGTAGTGCGCTTCTTAGTAGTACGCTTTTTAGTAGTACTTTTCTTACTTTTAGAAGTAGTAGTGCGTTTCTTAGTAGAGCGTTTCTTTTTACCAGCACCCGTTTGAGGACCAGGAGGAACGGATGATGCTGCTAAATTAGCATCTTGACTATAGTAAATATCAGCATAATCGGTTGAAGCGTTACAAGTACCGCAACCACTTTGGAATGATTGAAAAGGCATTTTTATATAAATAAATCTTATACTTTATATTTAGAAAAAAAGTTTTTTATAAAAATAAATAATTTAATATAATTTATAATTTAATTTAATATAAAAGATATTTATCATAAAAGTTTAAAAGATTTGGTAATAAATAATTATTTTTATTAAATGGTATTTTTTTAAAAAAATGTAATCCAAATAAATCATCTTGGTTTTTTACGCGAGCTTCTATAAAATCAACATTTGTAAAAGTAGGATTATTTAATTCTTGATGACTAAAATTTTCTATTTTATTTTTTATAAATAATGGTGTTCCAAAATAACTTAAATGCCATCCACCATACTCTATTTTTTCATTTATATTTAAATGATTTCGTAACTCTTCTATACTTAAATTTAATTCCTTATATTTTTTATAATTTATGATTTTTACTAAATCCCATTTTTTTTCATATTGTGTATTTAAATTATAATAATATAAATCTTGTATAACCTTAACTATTTCATACGATTTTTTTAATTCTTTTATTTCAATTAACCGATTTATATCCACTATTTCATCAACATCACTTATGATTATATAATCTTCATTATTTATTACATTTTTTTGCTCCAATATTTCAATTCCTTTTTTTATACTATTTCGCTGATATATTTCATTATACCATTGTGCTCCAATATGTATATTTAAAGGTGCTTTATATGGAAATTCATCTTTAATATTGATATGTATTATTTTTTCTTCATATTTTTTAAATAAATCTTTATGTGTATGATAATATGATATTTTAGGATAACCCATAAATGTATAATCACTTTCAATAATTATAAAATAATCAATAACTTCATATAAATATTCTAAACGATATTGTAATAAATCAACTTCATTATAAAATATAAAAGTATCAATGATTTTAACCATATTTTATAAAAGATTTCTTTTATAAAATAATTATAAAATAATATTTTTTTATAAACGATTTACTTAATTATTTAATTACTTAATTATTTAATTACTTGATTCATTGATTACTTAATTAAAAGAAACAATAATAGAAGTATTATTTTTATTCACAGTTTTAATTGCTGAAACAGAAAGTTGACGACGTTTGCGTCGCTTATTTTTATCTTCACCATCTTTCTTTTTATAAATATCCTTTAATGATTCATTCATATCTTTTTCAATTTCATCATAATGTTCTTGAATATGCTTTAAAATACGATTTTCAATTGCCCATCGGAAAAAGTTTAATTGTCCAACCGTTGTAATTACTTCCTTTCCTCCATGTACTATAAATTTAATACGTTCACGACGACAAAATGGGTCAAATTGCTTCTTTTGATATCCCTTTAATTGAGATTTATACGCAATATATACCGAAAAAGCTTTACTAATACCCTTTTTATTTTCAATCATATAAGCTGTATTAAATTTCTTACTGTAATTGGTAACAAACCAATCTAAAATACGAAGTGATATTTTAGATGTACCTTCAATAACGGGTAATAATTCATCAATATGGTCTTTTTTGTTAAAAAATTGAATTAATGATTTCATTAATATATCTTTTTGGGATTCAACATTTAATATTGGTGATGAACTTTCAACATTTTTATTGATTTTTTTTTCACTTTTATTGCTTTTTAATCCTTGTGCTACTTGAATACTCATTTTTTATAATATATTATTATTTTTAAAATACTCTTTATATCCACTAAAAATATTTTTTAAATATTTATTAATTTATTAAAATATTTTAATTATCATATTTTTACGAATTTCCTATATATTTATATTACTGAAATCAGTAATGTGTATAATTAAAACTTATTTACGTATTACTTTATCATATTTTTATATAAATTAAATAACCAATATTGGTTTTTAATATATACTAAAAAAAAAAATAAATCTATTATTTATGGTAATAAAAATAAAAAGTAAAATGATTTACGTTAATTAAATCTATTTACGTTAATATATATATAAAAAAAATAGTATAACGTAAATGATATTTTACTTTATTTATAATTTTTATAATTTTTATAAAAATTGATTTTTTCTAAAATAAAAATGTATAAATATGTATTTATAAATATAAAAAGTTATTTTTTTAATAAGAATAAAATGAGTTCAATGCGTATACGTAAAGCAAATTCTCGCTATGGCGATAATGGATTTGTGACACATATGCTAAGACAAAGTTATGATAAGAATTATCGTAATAAATATTTATGGACTGTTGGTTCTGAGCTTCAAAAAGGTAAATGTAATTTATGTAATCAAAAGTTGCGTAATGGAAATATGATTGTAGATCATATTGTTCAAAAACAATATTTTAATAAATATGGTGAAAATATTAATAAAGTTGAAAATTTTCAAGTATTATGTTCATCATGTAATAGTATTAAAACACACGAAGTGGATACAAAAATCAATGTGTTAATTAAACAAAATGATAAAAGAACTCATAGATACAATGTACTACGAATTTATACAATCAATTTACTTAAAAAAATTTATCGTGAAAAAAGTGAATCTTTAGAAAAAGCTAAAGAAACAATGAATAATGATAATGATAGTAGTAGTGAAGATGAAACAGATGATGAAAAAAGTACTGAAAAAGTCTTTTCTAAACTTGTTAATAAATCTAATATTACTGAATCTTCTGATGAATCTTCTGATGAATCGGAAGATTTATCTGAATCAAAACCTAAATCAGAAGAATCAAATAAAAAAATAGATTCTAAAAATGAAGATATGAATGATATTGATTATGATGATTTAGACCCTGATAAAGAAGAAGATAAATTAGATTCTGAATCAAATTCAAAAGAAAATAAATCGGATTCTGAATCAAATTCAAAAGAAGATAAATCGGATTCTGAATCAAATTCAAAAGAAGATAAATCGGATTCAGAATCGGATTCAGAATCAAAAGAAAATGATTCTAAATCAAAACCAAAATCAAAAAGTAAGGTTTTACCTGTTAAACGAGTTATTAGAACAAGAAGTATGAGTGGTTCATTACCTAAAAAGGAAGAAGCTGTTCGTAATTTATCAATTACAAAAAACAAAAATATTGCTCCTAAAAGAGTAAATAATACTCCAAAAAAAGTAAATCATTCTAATAAGCGTAAAATTGATTATGATAGTGATAATGAATCTGAAGAAGATGATGATGAAGATGAAGAGATTATGATTCCAAAGAAACAAAAAAAAGATGATAATGTACAAGAAATCTCAAAGAAAAAAGATAGAAAGTTTATTTCTCTTATTTTTAAAGGATGTACATTTAATCATTGCTCATTTTCATTTTAATCATTAAAAAAATATTATAAATTATAAAAAAATATATATAAATTATTTAATTTATATATAATGTAAAAAAGTGTAAAAAAGTGTAAAAATTATTTTATAATATTTTATATATAGAAATGTGAGTAATAAATATTTTATTTATTATTTTATTCTACAACCATTTCTGATTGATTTTGTTCAACATTTTCTTCTACATCAACATTCATAACTACATTATCATCTTTTTTAACCATTGGGAAAGCATTTGAAAAAATAGCTTCATATGTAATTGGTGTACTACCATTATTAATCATATTATTGTAAATGAAACATTGTAGATTTACATCTAAATCAGCAAGTTTATGGAAAACTTTTTCAAGATTCGTTTGTACTTTATTTGTTTTGTAATCACTATGAAGTCCGTATACAAGCTTTTTAAGATAAAAAGGAACTGGAATCATAAGTTGAGTACCATTTTCATCTTTAGGACGCTTTACAAACTTGTTTACATAAAGTTTATGTACTTGGGTAGCAATTTGATAAAAGTTGTATTCATAATTATTGAATTCTTGAACATCTTTTGGAAAGAGTTTAAGATATTCATTTAAATCTTGAACATTCTTACGAAGGTTAAAGAATTTATACATCTTTGAATTACTATTTCCATAGATATCCTTCGCTTTTTGATAAGAAGGAGCAATAAACTTTTGACGTCTAAAAGTTTCATCAACAATTACATATCCTTCAATATTGTAAATTTCATTATTGAAAATATAATTAATATATTGTTCAACATTTGAAGCATCAATCATTTGTGTAGGTACACGTTGTACTCCTTCAAGAATAATGTTTTCTTCCATAAATGTACTCATATTACGAGTACTAATATGATAAGAAACAGGTTTATCATATTGAACAACCATATTGTTTTCAGGATGAGTTAGAAGGAATGAATAAGTATAATTTTCTTGAATAATTTCATGAAGATTAATTCCATTCATACTTTCCATAAAGAGTTCTTTAAAACTCTTTTCACTAATCCATTTTGAACGAATAGCATCAATACAACGTTTTGTTGAAATCATAAGATTATATTCACCTGTTTCATTATCAGCATATTTCCATACACGAATAAGTGTACCTTCAAGCGCATACTCAAGACGAGCATTAGCAAGATTTAGTTTTGAATCAATTTTATATTTAATTCCTTGAGCTTTTTCTTCATCAGAAACTTCATTTTCTTCCATTTTATCAAATGAATAACAAACAGGAACGCAATCCGCTTTTCTTAGAATCATACCATTGGTACAATGATAAATAGGTGATGTTTTCACGGTTTCATCATTATGACAAAGTACAAAAAAGTCAGGGTATTTTTTATCTTCTTTTACACGAATTTTAATTTCGTCACTTTTAAGATGTTCTACAAGAGCATCATAAGTGGAAATATTTTGTGTACGTATGTAGTTAAAAAAGTCCATTTTTATTATTTAACGAAATAATTAACGTATGTATTATATAAAATTAATAAACGTAAATAAACTTTTACTTTTATTATATATAATTATATATAAACTCCTTTATATTCATAAAAAAAATTCAATTTTTTTATTATTTATATAAAATGTTAAAAATGTTAAAAATATGAAATCTATTAAAAATAAGTATTTTTCATAAATATAAAATATATCATCATATTATATATATACTATAATATACTATAATATATTACAAATATGAATAATATAGGAAATTCAGATTCTAATAAAATTGTTACTAATAATGGTACGAATGTTATGAATATTGAAAATAATCCAAATGAAGAAGAAATAAATATTGTAAATGAAGGAAATGGTAATGAAAAAATAGAATTTAAAAATAATGGTCAAGAAGAAGAATTACAAAATAATGGTTCTAATGTTGAAACATTAGAAGGAAATATTTCAGAAGAAAATAATGGTTCAAATATTGAAACATTAGAAGGAAATATTTCAGAAGAAAATAATGGTTCAAATATTGAAACATTAGAAGGAAATGTTAATGAAAATAATGGTTCAAATGTTGAAACATTAAAAGAAAATGTTTCGGAAGAAAATGATATATTTGGAAATGAATTAAATAATGTAAATTATAATACTTTAAATGAAACAAATGAAATAAAAGATATTATTGTTGTTGAAGAAGATGTTTATGTAGAAGAAACGGAGCGTACTTATCAAAATGATTTAGTTTATTTAAAAGAATTAGAAAATGAAATATTAGCTACATATCCTGTTTCAAAACAAGGATTATTATATATTCAAGAAGAAGTTGCTAATAAAGCCAAAGAATTAGTAGATGCCAAAAATGATGGTTTAAAACGTTATGAAGAATATGAAAATGGTTTTGATTATCCAACAATTATTGATATGTATAATAATGTTTATAGTAATAATTGGTTAATTCCAGTAATTTTAGATAAACATAAAATATATTCAATAATACAAGAAGATGAAAGTAAAATGGAAAGTAAAGATGGTAATAATAATATAAATAGTGAAAAATATATTACACAATCATTAGAAGATGAAGCTGGTATAATAAAAGATAGTCAAGTACGCCAACATGAATTATTATGGAATGTTAAACATGATTCAATTCTTGGAAGAATTGATTATAAAAGTTATTTAAGAACAATCTATAAAATTCAATCATCATATACTTCAAATCCAAAAAGTGAAGAAAATCAAGTTGGTTATTTTACGAAACTTCAAAATGATGCTTTAGTTCTTCGTTATAACGATATTGATAGTGTTCAATGGAATTCTCGTAAAATACGAAATGATATATTAAGTTATAAAGATTCTTATAATGAAGAAACAGGTCGTGTTAATGGGATTGTTCCATATTCACTTATTCGTGGTGAAGATGTTCAAATTGTTGGTTTTATGTTATTAAATAAAGTAAATGATTATGATAATCATCAATTATATAGTAATGACAATGTATCAAATCACGAACCATTAGTTAAAAAATTAATTTTATCTTCAAAAATTACCAAAATAACTCAAGTTGGTGATTTTATTAAAATAGTAGCTCCTAATCATGGTTTAAATGCTAAATCTCGTATTTATATTGATAATTCTAATTGTGTTCCAAATATAAATGGTATGAAACAACATATAAATATTACAATTGAAAATGAAAATGAATTTTCAATTAAATCATCCACAAAATTAAATATAGATGGTACATATGGTGAAATATATACACCAAATAAGTTAGTTTATGATAGATATAAAATTGTATATAATGAACAAATTGATGAATTTCAAACAAATTATGAAAATAGTACATATCAAGAAAAAGAAGAATCAAATAATCATAATAAATTATATTTATTTGATGATCTTATATTAAAAAGCAAAGATGAATTTCGTAAAATTTTAACAAAAATTGTTCCAACATTAGATTATATTATTGAAAATGAAAGTGAAAGATTAGCTCAATGTTATACAATTCAAGATGTAGAATATGTATTAGAGCGTTATAATTTAAAGATAAATAATTTAAAGATTGACCAATTTGATTTTATTAAAAATATATTAAAAAGTAATTTAGAAAAACTTCATTTACAAGAAGAGCTTCTTAAACGCGAATCATTAACTATTTTCCATATTACAAATAAAGAACGTTTTTCTGATAAAAATTTCTTTTTAGCCGATTTATATATTACAAATGAAAATGTTACAAAATATTATAAACAATACCCTCATTTAAATAAACCAGAAGATTGTGTTTCAGCTCGTTTAATTTGGTTAATGGATCAACGCGATCATGGTGTTATCTTTTTCTCTGAAATGATGAAAATGTTTTATGGTATTTTTAAAGAACAACACGATATAAATATGATTAATAATATGATTGAAACATACGGGTCACAAAGTAAAAATGGTGAAAAACAATTAAATAAAGAAATTATGATTGAAAATCAACTTCGTAAAGGATCAAATAAAAATAATAAAAATAAAAAATCATGTTGTCAATTATATCGTTATCAATATTCTTCATTAAAAGATTTAGAAAAAGAAGCAAATAATGAAAATATTAACGATGGAACTTTAGCATTAGTTGATAAAGAAATATATAGCTTTGATAAAAATGCCGAAAGCTGGACTTTAACTGAAATTGTTCCTAAATATGATAAAATAGAATATTTATGTACTTTTAATAATACGGATTTAGAAGAGTTAGATATTGATACTTTAGATGCTGTTTATCGTAAAGATTATGGTTGTCATAGTCGTTTATATACACGTTTTAAAGATCGTTTAACATATGTATCACAAGTACATCAAGACTTTTTAAATCTTAAAAGTTACATTGAAAGTGATTCATATATGGATTATTTTGAAAATCAAATTGCTCAAAGTGTTCAAAAATATTATGTTGAATCAGGAGTTCAAGTAGTTGAAGAAGAAATTGAAGAAGAAAAAGTAGAAACAGTTAAATATGATGCTTTAGACATATTAATTCGTAAAATATATGGATTACGTGATATAGATATGCAAGAAAATTATATTTATAATTTAATTGAAAAGGATGGTTTATTAATTGGTATGGATTTATATTCCAAAAAATATAAACGCAAAATTGATAATCAATATATATGTGGTCATCACGTTTATAAAATGCGTGAACGAAAAGCAAATGATCCAAAAAAGAAAGAACAAATTGTTCAAAATATGTTTAACTTATTTGGTGATGAAGGCGAAGCTTCATCTGATGTTCAAACATGTCGTAATTGTGGTAAAGTTTTAGGAACACATAAAAGTGATGATGTTGAAGGTTATACGGAAGCTGGTCAACAAATTCGTAGTCGTGATGTTTGGGTAGAAGATGAAGAAGATAAAGCTCCACAAACAGTTGCTGATTTAGAAACATATGATCCTAAAATGAAATATATTGATTGTGATTCAAAAGAGTTTAGAAAAATCTTTTTAGAAAAAGATTTTAAACCAGATGATATTCAACACGCTAAAGATATTTGTACTTTTGTTCAAAAAAATATGTGCTCTAAAACAGGTATTTTATTAAATGAATATGATACTATTTCAATTATTATTGATTCACTTGAAAAAATTCGTAATATTCCAAACTTTAAAGATTATACTCAACGAGAAGCTAAATTATTAATGAGTGCGAAAGGGTTTAAACCTGAAATGATTAAACGTATGTTAGAAGAAGGTATTTTTTTAAAAAATTATGAAGTTTATCAAAGAATACAATATGCTTCTATTATATCTTCTCGCTTTTTAATTTCCGTTCAAACAGCAGTTCCTGATTATCAATTTTCTACAAAACTTTCCCCTTGCGCTTTTACATCTTTTGATGGTATTGATGGTATTCAATATATATCTTGTTTACTTTTAGAAATGGGAACATTACCAACAACCGGTAATAAAGATGAAATGATGAAAAGTTATATGAATTATGTTGATACTAATTACAATGAATTTAAAAAGAGTACAGCAATAAATCAATTATATATGAAAAAACGTGAATATAAAATGGAACTTTCTAAAAAGATAGCATCATTTAATACATCATCTATTGAAGATATTTCAGTAATATATAAAGATGTTGGACCATTACCTGAAAATTTTGTAAATACTGTATTAAGTGGAAAAGATATTGAAAAACATTATAAAATGTGGAAAGATAGAATAAATTATTTAAATCAAGAATTAAAAAAAATATATATGACTGTTTATAATGAAATTCCATTACGAGATGTTAATCCTGAAAGTGGAATGGGTATAAGCATTGTTGAAAAAGCTTGTTGTGATGAATATCTTGATGAATATATGGGATTTATATATTATGTTGAAAGTAAATCTGGAAATGTTTCATTTGGAGGAATGATTAAAGAAGTGCGAGAATTATATAAACTTAAATATTTATTCCATCAACGCGGTACATACAGTCGCGCAATTACCGATGGACCTGTTACAGATTCATATTTTCCAAATAATTTACCAATTTATGTTAATCCAGAAAATACAAATCAAGATTTAATATTAGAAAAATTTGAATTATATGTTGATGAAGGACCATTTACTGGTACATTACGTGCTTATGTCGGTGAAGGTAAAGATAAACGTGATACAAAGAGTGGTAAAACATATGATGAAATTATAAATAAAGTATATACAAATGAAGAATATGAAAGATTATTAAATAACATATCTTTACAAAAACAAAGTAATTTAGATTTATATACATATCAAATATATGATACACTTGATTTAAAAACAAATGCTACTAACTTAAAAGATAAAGAAATTGAAAAATTAATAAAATCTTTAACTACCATTTTAGGTAAAGCTGGAAATAAAGAATTTAATGAAAAATATTCCGATTTATTATATAACATTGGATATTATCAATATTTTATGAAATTAAGTGAAAAAGAAAAGAAAAATCTTCCTAAAAAATTAAGTATTAAAAATGATGAATCATTATTACATATTCGCCTTCATTATTTAAAAAAATGTTACAACGATTATTTAAGAAAACATTTAGCAATGATTAAAAATGGAAAATCTCGTATTAAAGAACTTGAAACTATTGAAGATGACCAATTATTAACTTTTGAAGATAATGAATATATTTCTAAAGAAGTTCAATCCTTTATTTATAATGAATATGAACCATTTGAACAATTTTATGATTCATCTGTTCAAATTTACTTTAAAAATGCTAAATTAAAATATGATGCTAATACAATTAATTCAATATATGGCGAAGATGATATACACGATTCTCAATATAAAAAAGTTCTTAAATTTTCAAACTTTTCATTTAAAGATGCTTCTGAAATTATTCATTACTTATTTATTAAAGAATTAAATAATTTAATATTATGTACAAATGAAAATGATGATAGTGATGAAGAAATTGATGAAGCTGCTGGTGAAGAAAATATTACATTAAATGCTGCTTCCATGGATGCTCAATGTAAATATCGTTGTATGTTTATTCAATTTATTTTAGATAAAATATTAGATGATATTCAATTATTTGATACAAATACATTAGAAATTGAAAAAATTAAAAATGCTAAAAATTATGCTTATTTACAAGATTTAGAAAAAGCACTTAATGCTGATGAAGATGATACTGGATATTTTGCCAAACAACTTCAATATACTATTTATGGACGCGTTTCAACAAACGGTTTACCTGAAGAAGGTGCTAATGAAGAAATGAGTGATGCTCAAATAAAAACACAAGAAACAATGGATGAATTTGTTGATAAAGCTAAAGCTGATTATTTACTTAAATATGGTACTGATATGCCTTCCGATTTATTAGAAACTGCTAAAGAAGAATATATGGATAAATTATATAATGAAGAGTTAGCTGAACACGAAAATGAAAATGTTCAAGATGGTGAAGGTGAATATGGTGGTGTAATGGTAGATGCTGATTTTACTACAGATGAACTTGCTTTTGCTGCTGAAAACTAAAATAAGAAACCGCTTTGGTTCCTTATGAACCTCTTGCTATAAATAACTTTTTATTTTAAATCATTTATTTTAAATCATTTATTTTGAATCATTTATTTTGAATCATTTATTTTGAATCATTTATTTTGAATAACTTTTTAACAAATAATAATTTGTTAATAAATATTTTATTTTTTATAAAAAGGGTTTATAAGGAAACCAAAGGTCCAGCTCAATGAGCAACCTTGGTTTCACTTACTTAAATATGGATTTAAATAAATAATAAATATGTTTCATTGAACTTGATTCATATACATGATGTAATAATTCGTGTTCAATATTAAATATTAATGCTATTATAATTATACTTATTACAACAATATACATTAAAAATTGTTTATATAATACATATCGCTCCCACGTTTTTCCACATTCACAACTTGGATTATTTATATTTTTTGAAAAATAATAAATATAATAAACAAATGCTCCATATAAAGCTAAAATAGCAAATAATAAAAGTATTTTAAAAATACCTAATTTATCAATATGATCATTTAATATAAACATATGATCTACAATAACTATGATAATTAACGCAATTTGAATATATTCCAAATGTTTAATATTTACATTATAAGTACCGTGTTCATTATTTTTACCTAATATACAATCACAATTTTCTATTTTTCTTAAATAAAAATAGGTTAATATAAATGTAATTAAAAGTGATAAAAATAAGTATATGGATACATATTTTATATATTTTTTATATTCCATTTTTTATATAATACTATTTACATAATATATAAAAAAATAATATTTTTAAAATATTTTTGTCTTAAAGAGAATTTTATTATTAAAAATAATATAAAATTGATTTATTATTTATTTTTATATAAAAATTTATATACTTTATTAAAAATAAATATATATTTTTATAAAAATGATTGACGAAAACGAAATAAATATTTCACCACGAAATAAACTTGTATTTTATACAAATGATATGCTTCCTAAATTTACACCATCACGTCTTGAATTTAACCGCGCTCAAGTTGAACGTCTTAAATTAATTCCTCAACCTGAACAGCGCTCAGAAGAATGGTATACAATGCGTCATAGTATGTTATCAGCGTCTGATTGGGGTTCAATTTTGGGAATGAGTAAATATGGTGGTGGTAAAAATCAAGTGTTACTTAAAAAATGTTGTGATGATACACCTTTTTTTACAAACGCAGCAATGAAATGGGGTATTAAATATGAAGCAGTTGCTATTCAAATTTATGAACATCGTAATAAAACACAAGTTATTGAATTCGGTTGTATTCGTCATCCTACTATTTCTCATTTAGGAGCATCTCCTGATGGTATTACGGCTGACGGAGTAATGGTTGAAATCAAGTGTCCAAGTAGTAGAGTTATTGATGGAATTATTCCAGATGTTTATTATTGTCAAGTACAAGGACAATTGGAAGTATGTGAATTGGATAGATGTGATTTTCTTGAATGTAAACTTGCTGAATATGCAAATGAAGAAGATTATTTAACAGATTGTGATAAAAA
>JACCDO011798866.1_pt1 | contig 15460 bp, 9 predicted proteins | sample 7446101 | NCBI WGS metagenome assembly JACCDO01 (sample SAMN15323440, study PRJNA562643) | freshwater metagenome | isolation source: river surface water | place: USA:Blue River Watershed | collected 2017-08-16
CAATGACCCGTGTCGTATTGGGCCTCCTACTGATTCACGTTTCCCATCTTCATCTTTGGGAACAATTATTTTAAGCAAGAGTTCAGGAGGACCCGCATCTGCTCGTGCTGCGATGGCGCGTATTCGTCGTTATCATACGTGGAATATGTTACCGTATAAGGAACGAGCCCTTTTACAAGTCTATGAAATGTTAAGTTTAGCGGCCACAAATCACGGCCTAGACCAAAGTGTGACGGATTCAGCCAAGAATTTATATGTTCAATTGGTGGAACATTGTGACAAGCGAGGATTATCAAGAACGAGTGTGATTGCCTCGTGTATGTATGCTTCTTTAAAGAAAGTAGGGCAACCAAGGAAACCAAAGGAGGTAGCGGAAATGTTTCATTTAACCACAGCGCAATTTACGAAATCCTTCAAATATTTTCAAGAAGTATTGGCAATAGCGCAACAGCGTGGATTAATTCAAGATTCTGATACACCTGCTAGTCTTGAAAGCACCCGGGCCAAGGATTATATTAGTTATCCATTGAGTCTCTTACCAATTTCACGTTCTTCTTTTGAGGAAATCCGTTCCACATCGTATACAATTGCTGAATATGCGGAAGAATATGAATTAAGTCCAGAAAATATGCCTCCATCTTTAGCGGCAGGAGTGATAGCCTATGTATTGGGGCGAAAGGGTTTAACAGAAATTTCCTTTGAGAAAATCGCATCGGTATGTGGTGTAAGTGAAGGAACATTACAGAAATGCCTACGGCGTTTAGAAACACATAAAAAGAAACTCGATGAATTTTTACCGTTCAAACCAGTAGAATCAAAAAAAGAGGGGGGTAAATAGAATGGGTGTAGGTCCATCAAAGACAACATTACCGAGAAGGGATACCTTTTTAAAACAAACCGCAACGACCCAAGATATCATAAATAAAATCTTTATTTGGATGATTAATGAAGTGGATATTCAAGACCTTTTAAAATTAGCCAATCCAGCCTCTTGTAAGGAATATGTATTTGTAACCAAACGAGCCTTGGATACTTTTTTTGATACCATTCAAATTGAACCTACTAAGGGTTCTTCAAAAGATACATTATATTTTAAACCTGTCAAAAATGCGACATTTTCGGATGAAGCCGCTGTAAAACGAGACCCCCAACTACAACTTGCCAAAGAAGAACGAGATTATCATTGTACTCGTCTCGCATTCTTCATTGTAAGAATTTTTCAAGTCTTTGGTGCTTTAGCATTGAGTGTAATTGATTCCATTCCTGATACACAAATATCAAGTCGAGAATATGCTATAGCACGTGGACAACAGCCAGCAAGATTTCCACTGTTTGGTCAACAGCGTGGTGGTGCACAAGTCACAAGTGAAGATGTAGATAACCTTGGAGCATTTTATGAAGATTTTAAAGAATATTTTAAAAAACCACGAACAACTGGAGATGCTCCTGTAGAGTTTTATATTATTACACGAAGTTTTACAGGAAATCCAAGTCTTGGAAAAGAAAAAACAATTTATTTTTATCCAACGGATGAATTAAATCAACCCAATATTGAATATGTTGTAAGTTCCAAAGTAAGTGTAACAGGTATTATGAATATTAAAAAAAATTCTGATAAAAGTTATACACTATCATTTAGTAATCTTCGATATGGTTCAACAGATGTCGCAGGAGGACAAACATTTGAACTTACGTTACCCTTTTCTACAATAGGATGGAAGTTTAATAATTTAGTTCTTCCTGATATTATTTCTACCTTTTTAGAATCCTTAAAATATACAGAAAATTGGAATCGAACTATTTCTGATATCTTAACGGAAAAAATCTCAACCATTAAACCTGCTGTTATTGGACCCACCTATCAGCAACAATATGGCACTACAACCTATCAACCCTATGTTGGAACAACAACATACGCAGGTCAAACGTATCGTGCGGAACCTCGTGAAGAATCTGGAACACCTACTGGTTTAGCGTGGGCTTCTATTCGAGATGCCATTCGTCAACGACCAAAGGCCTATTGTGTAGCACGTGCTCTTCAACTCTTAAATCCTGCGCTTATTGATGGAGTTCGTAAAGACACATTAATTTTATCTGATGTATGTCTTCAAGATTCCCAATTTGTAAAAGATAGGTCTGTTCCTGAAGTGAATAAGGCAATCACAAGTGTTATAGGAATTTCTGCCTTAAATAATTTATTCTATGATACAATGGATAAGAATGTTCCAGTGATTGGACCTAATACTCGAGCCAAATATAATGATTTCTTAAAAACTATGGAACTTTTATTTAATCCTAACCCAAATCCTACCCCAAACTTAACAAGTTTAACACAAGTTGTAAATAAGGCAGTTCAAGAATGTGAAACATTAGATAGAACAAGACCACGTTCTATTGCGATTCAATATCCGAAATCAAAACAGGCGATACTTCCTAAAGTGGCGATGTTATTAAATCGTCAATTAGAACATACAAGCAATGTTATGAAACTTCTTCAACAAATTTTTATAATTGAAAAGAATGGAGCCATTCGTGGACTACAGAAAAATATTCAACGTGGAGGTTTAGAAGCCATTAATGCTATCGCAGCAAAGGCTAGAGATTTACTCATTAATTATTATCAAGATTGTGAATCAATGTATAGATTAGGAACATTAGAACTTTTTAAGACTGATGAGTTTAAGGCCCAAGGTCAAGTACAAATCCGTCGCTAAGAAAAGAAAAACCAAGGTTTTAAATTAAAGAATTGTTGAGGATTCAAATTATACACATACAAAAAATAAGCACTATCTTTCTGCCATAAACCTCTTTCATGATGAGGAAGATTTATGTCGGCTAACAGAACCTCATAGGGAAGTAAATTATACATAGATTCTAATCCATTTACAATTTCTTCATCGGTTAAAAATTCAGATTTATGTTCAGCCCAAGTCCAAAGAATTTCTCCTATAGGACCGCCATATAATTCTCTAGTCCTTGCGTGATGATATAAATCTGTAACTGCCATATAGATTCTACCACCAATTAAATCTTTATAATAAATCTGAGTATCAGTGGATGTATGGGAAGCAGTAGGCAAACAGGCGATGGAATTTCCTGATAACGTTGTTTGGCGTGTTCCACGAACTGATAGTTGGTCTAGAGGTATTGTTGGAGGAGGATTGGGATAGTGTAAATAGGTAGGATTTATACGTACGATATATTGACTTGTATAGATGGGTGGTAAAGTCCATAGAGGTGATATTTCTTTTATAAAAAAATGAATAAATCGATTTTCTTGGGAACTGACTGCGTGAATAAAGTGGAGTAACTCGGAACCAATGTGTTGTTTTTTATACTTTGGATGGACACAGAAAAAATCAATGTATCCAGTATTTTCAAAGTGTTGTGTTCCATATTGGATACCCCGACTTCTATTGGTATATACGCAGGTGCCAAGAGGACGACTTATAATTGTTCCAATAAGTTCATTAGACTCAGTGAAGGCTCCAATACAAATCCATCCATGTTGAAGTCCATGTTGGAGGCGTTCAGGAGGAATAGAGCATCGACTTTTTTCTGTAATTTTGAAATGTTCGTGTAAAAAATCTGCGTAAAGATTCATTTCAGATTCAGAGCAAACTTTGAGCGTAAGTTTAGGATTGGAAGGAACTGGTAATTCTAATTTCTTTTTTTGGTAGATATGTGCGGGTAAAGTATTTTTCTTAAAGAAGGATGAAATGGCATCATTCCAATGGGGTCCAGGAGATTGTTTCCAAAAGGACATTCTTGAGTACATCAAATACTTTTCTTAAGGTAGATTAGAAAATGCCTACATTGTTAAACAATCCTTCGAATAATTTGGTGGTAACTTGGCCAGGAGGAATAGGAAATCCTTCCAATATGTTGATTCCGACATCAGGTGGTAAACGTCGTAGATTTTTAAAGGGGAAGACACGTTCTCAAAAGCGCAGGGGTCAAACTCGTCGTCAAAAGAGAAAATCAAGGGGCACACGTCGTCATTAAAAATAAAAAGTAACATTTAAAATTTGACGTAAATTCATTGCTATAACAAAAGTCCGAGTGATATAGCAATGGATAATTCAGGCAATACAATTTTCTTTAAACTCCCAGTAATTACTGAAGTCAAAAACCAGACAAAACAAGAACTAAAGTATGAAGCAGAAAAACTTACAGAAAAAACAGTTGTAACAGAAAAATCTGAACCAACAGAAAAAAAGAAAATTACAAGGTGTCAAGCGGAGTGTTGTCGCAGAAAATTAGGAGTTGTAGTCTTTGATTGTCGATGTGGAAAGGTATTTTGTGGGGAGCATAGATTATCAGAAAATCATAATTGTAATTTTGATTATCGTGCATTACATAAAAAAGAACTCTTAAAGTTTATGAGTACACCTATTATAAGTGAAAAAGTTCCAGTGATTTAAGTTAAGTATTATAGGCTTGTAAATACATCATAACAAGAGTTGGAGACCATCTTCCCATTAAACGGGTTTTATGAGGGTCAAACCAGGCAATTTCGTCTTTTTCTCGTTTATCTTTTTTTACACGAGCAAAAGCGGCTGGATGTTCTTTAAACCATTGGAATGTAGAAATTGATTTTTCAATCGTGGGTAGAGTTACAGTGGCTTGAAAGACATGGTATTGAAAATAGGTATTGGGTGGATAATCTTTTTCTCGACTTTGAAGAACTAATCCAGTATATTGAATAGTTTCAAAGTCGGAAATTTTGGCTTCTTCTTCAACTTCACGATAAATATTTTCAGTTAAGAGTTGTAAGACTGACCATCGAGGATGCGCTAAGCCATCTTTTCCTTCCATTTGTCCTTTCGGAGGTTCCCAAGATTTTCGTGATGAATCTGCTCCTGTTCTTCGAACAACAAGAAATCGTTTTGGGTCGCGATAGCCAACTTCGTGGAGAAAGCAGCAGGCGCGAAGGAAAACTCTCCATCCTTCCGTCGGATGTTCAACATAGAAATATTTCTTATGTGGGGCAAAAGGCATACTCGCAGCACCCCGTTTGAGGCCCGGTTGATGGACATCAAAGATTTTTTCTTCCATAGATAAACCTATTCTTATTCTAAGGAATAATTAAGGAGAAATTCTGAAATGGCAACTTCAAGTACAAGTACAAGTTCAAGTGCAATAGGAGCAGGAGCAGGTTCAGAAGTAGTTGCTACAGTTACAAGTGCTGAAAAAACAGAAGCACAAAATTATTTTGAAAAATATGGACCTATTTGTAATTCGGAAGGATATTACCAACACAGTGGAGAATGTTGGAGTGATGCTTTTCAAATGTTAATGTTGTATTCTGATGGTATCAAGGAGATAACTCAACCTTTATTCATAAATCATACAATAACATATGATGAAATTCAAGAAAAATTTATAAATTTTATTTTATTAAAACAAACACTTTATAAAAAGAATGATGATACAGCATTTGTAGAAAATAATTTACAGGCACTTTTTAACTATTTTAAAATTATTCAACAAAGATTTCAGCGTCATTATATTTCTGAAGCAAAACGATTAGAAAAGTTTGGAACTGTTACTTCTTATTCTGAAAGTTATAAGACTGGAAAATGTCTAGATGACTTAGTTACACTATCATTATTGGGACGCTCACCAAATACAGGAAAATTAACAAATAAACCAGGAGTCCAAGCGGCAGTGATGAGTAAAATGACCAAAGAATTTTTATTTGAAAGTCGTGAAAATATTCTTAAAAAAATTCAAAATAAGAACAAAAAAGAAGACTATAATACTACTGGTAGAGTTGAAATTGAAATTAAGAATTTAATGAAGATTTATGATATGTTCTTTGATATTAATTTTACATATGAAATAAATCATATTACAAAATTTAAATATAATCCAGAAGTTTTAGGAATGTATTTACATATAGTAAATTGGGGAAATACCTTAGGACACGCAATAACATTTTTTACATGTGGTGGAAATGATTATTATTTTGATAATAATAGAGGTATAATTTTATTTCCGTGGAGAAAATTTCTTACACGTTATGCTGAAGAATCTGAAAAACAAAAAACACGACTTTATATTGGAGGAGATACTAAAATCTTTACAATTACAGAAAAAAATAAAAATGCTAAAAGTCTTTATGATAGAATAGATATCCACGATGTCATATATAACACTACTATGTGGCCATTTATAGAATATAAAAAAGGAGGCTGGACATATTATGTTACATATTTTGCTGAAAAAGAAGAAGCCCTTGAAACTACATTTACTCCTATGCTCTTACGCAGAGGTAAAGCTTCATCATCTATCATAGCAAATACAAATAATCTTTTATTCATGTGTGAAATTACAGAATCAGATAGCACATATTCAATTAATACTATTGTAGATATTTATAAAAAAGATACTACATATAAACCTACAGAATATAATGCTGGATCTGGAAAATTTATTCAAGCACGAATAAGACCAGGATATACAACCATTCCTAAAAAAAATACTACAACAACATCAACAACAGGAGCAGTATCAGCAGCAAATACAACAACTACATCAGCAACAACAGGAGCAGTAACAGCATCAAATACAACAGGAGCAGTAACACTAGCTAATACAGAAACTAGTAGAACTACAAAAGCTACAGCACAAAATAATAAACCAAAAAAGAAAGTTATATATAGTTGGAAGAAAAACTCACCTGAAGATGTAAAAGAAAAAATTAAACAAGCAGAGAAATATTCTGTATCTACAAGAACAAATACTCAAACAAATAAAAGTACATCAAAAAAAAATACATATAAAAAAAATAAATCTAGTAAACGTTATAGAAAAACTAGAAAAATAAATTCTGAGTAAAGTATAAGGAAGACTTATAATGTCGGCAATAGGAGCAGGAGCAGGTTCAAATGAAGTAGTAGTTCAACCTACAGTAAATACAAATGCGGATATCAAAGAATTATTTGACCAAAATGGACCTATTTGTAATTCTGAAGGTTTTTATCAACATTACGGTGAATGTTGGAGTGATACATTTCAAATGTTAATGTTATATACTGATGGTATCAAAGAGTTTACTCAAGCCAAATTAGCCCTTGAAGAAGTAAATGAAACTGAAATACAAGAAAATGAACAAATCAATACAATGATAGATGAGAACATATCTCCCATAATAAAAGATGCTGAAAAAGTATTATCTTTAGTTTCAAGTCCAACAATAATACAATCACTTTTACCGCAAAAAGATGCAAAAATTAGTGAAAGACTAAAACTAGCAAGACAGTTGTATGGTCAACATATAACTGAAGATATGTTAGATTCACTGAATATACAAGATTTACAAGATACACCAACTACACGTCTTCTACTTCCTCCTGGTCCTCCTTTAAGAAGGGTTGCGAATATAATAGCAAATAAAACTATTTCAAATTCAACAAAGCTATTGGATACACAAACTACACAACCTACAAGACTTCTTCCACCTCCACCTCCTCCTCATGCTAATATGGTAAGTGAATCAAATAGGCGGGATACAGAAATGTTAATTATAAATAAACAAGCTAAAATACTTCAAGAAATATGGAATTCTAAGAAAACACAACCTACAAGACTTCTTCCTCCTCCTCCTGGTCCTCCTTTAAGAAGCAATATGAATAAAATAGCAAATAAAACTATTTCAAATTCAACAAGGCTATTGGATACAAATACAACAAAAGCAGAAAATACACAAATTACAAGGCTTCTTCCACTAAACCCCTCAAAACCCCCACTCCCTCCTGGATATACTAAAGATATGTGGAATTCAATGAGCGAACGAAATAAAGCTATTGCTTCTCGTCCTTCTGATTGGGCAAGCGTAAATAATATACCTGAACGAACTAAAGAAATTTCTTCTCTTCCTCCTCCCCCTCCCCCCCCCCCTCTCTCTCTTCCTTCCTCTTCTGCCAATTTAATGAGTTTATTGAATACACCATTAGGTCAAAAACTAAAACAATATAATTTACGTGCTGTTTATTTATATTTTAAAGCAGTTCAAGCCAGATTTAGTCGTCATTATAGAGAAGAACTTTTAAAATACAAGGAAGCAGGTGATATACAATGTTATGAGTTTGATAAAATTGGAAAGGATGCTTTAGAAGTCTTAAGAAAAATTAGTGTGGAATCACGATCACAAACTAAAGGACTTGGAACATCTGGAATTCAAAGTGCAATTATGTCAAAGGCTTCAAAAAATTTTATTGAAAAAAATAGAGAAAAAATTACTGTTGAACAATATGCTCCAGATGGATTTACAAAAGGAGGAACTATAGATGTTGACTTTACTTATTTATTAAAGTTATATAATAGTTATTTTAATTTAAATCTTCAAAGTAAATTATATAGAATATTAGAGTTCATAAGTTCTAAAGTGGATAAAAATAATTTAGCCCCTTGTTATTATGTTCATATAAAACGAACACTTGAATCAATGGGTCATATTACAGGTTTTTATATGTGTGGTAATAAAGAATATTATTACGATGATGAATCAGGCACAATATTATTTCCTTGGAAAAGATTATTAAAAAAATATTTAGAGTTAGATAATGTGAATTTTTATAATATTGAATTTGTAGGTAAATTAATTGTAGAACAGAAAGGAAACTATAATAAAATCTTAGAATTTAAATATTATCCAGTGATATGTTACAAGGATTCTTATCAGAAATTTTATATCACTTATATAAATAGTATAGATGAGGAAATAAAAATTACATTTAAAAAAAATGACAAAAATCCAACAAATGTGATTGAACTAAAAAATAAAAATATACATTATATTTTACAATTTGAAAAAAATGAATATGAAAATATGAATAATTTTATATTACAAAATATTATTGCTATATGGAATGATACCAAAATAAATGCTTCAAGTGCTTTAACGATAGGAATGAATGTAAAAACAGGAAAATATCAAGGTTCAAGATTACCATATTCAAAATCTTATGTACAAACTGGAAAACTAAATGAAAAAAAGGAGGACTTTTTACAATATGCTATAAGTATACAAAGTAAAGATAGAATTCGTGAAGCTTTGGAAAATAAATCAGCAGATATTACTAAAACTGATAATAAAAATAATACAGTTCTTCATGTAGCTATAAATTTAAATGATATAGATTTTTTAAATTATTTATTACAGAAGCCTAATATTGATAAAATTATAGATTTAGCAAATAGTTACGGTGAAACTCCATTATTAACTGCTATTCCACAAAACTTAGATATGGTAAAGATGTTATTAGAAAACGGTGCTAATCACTATGTTCCAAATGACAAGAATGGTGCTTATCCATTAAATGTAGCAATTATACAAAGTAATACTCTAATAAATAAAGAAGGCCCTGAATATCGTAAATCATTAGAAATAATTGATATATGCTCAAAAGATTTATTATCTACATATACTAAAAAAGAAATAGCTAAATTTGTAAGTGAAGTAATTAGACCAAACTATGAAACTCTTACAAATATAGAAGCTTTTAAAATTTTAATTAAAAATGGTTATGATGTCAATGATACTTCTTATTTGAGTTTTCAACCTTTGCAAATTGTTCTATACAAAGAAAGTATAGAATATTTAAAAGTATTAGTTGAGAATAATTTTAATTTTAAAAAATATGAACAAGATACTGGATTTTCTATTTTAAATCAATTTATCCGAGTTTGGAAAGATGATTCTGTAAAAACGGCAATAGATTTACTTGTACAGGCAGGTGAAGATATTCAGCAAAAATTAAAGCAAGGAGGAAACTTATTATTTTTAGCTGCAATTGATAATAATTTATTTGCTCTTAAATATTTAGTGGAAAAATATAAATTAGATATTAATCAAAAGGATAATTTTGGATATACAATTTTATATATGATTACAAATAAAAAAGAGGAATATTTAGAAACTTTTGCAAATTCTAGACATAGTACTACATCTGTTTTAAAAATGATGGAACTTTTAATACAACTTGGTGCAGATGTGAATATACAAGATAATGACGGAAATACTCCTTTATTTTTGGCCGTTTTTAAATTAAATCCTGATAAAGTGAAACTTTTATGCGAAAATGGTGCTGATTCATCTATAAAAAATAATGCAGGAAACACTGCTTATAATTGGTTAGAGCGGATATCCACAGGTGTAAGTTCTTCTAAATTAATGCTAATTGAAAAAATAAAAGAAGCATTTAAACAGTGTAAGAAAAAGAAGGCAAAAGCAGTGAGTGGAAATGCTACAGGAGCAGGTGCAGGCTCTGGGCCAGGTTCAGGAAAAGGTACAGGGCAGGGTTCAGGAAAAGGAGCAGGACAAGGTTCAGGAAAAGGTACAGGCAAAGGATTTACAAGAGGAGGATATTCTACTCGTAAAAAATATAAAAGAAAATCTACGCGTAAGAAAACTCAACGCAAATAGTAAATATAGAATCCGGATTAAAATGAAATTCTTATATAGGTAGTTTCTACATATGTCAGAATCTATAAAAAATTTAAAAAATATTAAAGATATATTTTCAGTATTTGGACCATTATGTAATTCTGAAGGATTTTATCAACATACTGGACAATGTTGGAGTGATTCTTTACAAATGATAATGCTCTATTGCGATGGTATAAAAGAATTTATACAACCAAGATTAATTTTAGAACCAATAGAGAAAGGTGAAATTTTTTCAAAATTTATGAACACAACAATAAATCTATTAGTAATGAATAAACTTATAGAACCTACAGATACAAAAAATCCATTCGTGGATAAAAATTTACTCGCCATTTATAATTATTTTCTAGCAGTTCAAGCACGTTTTTATAGACATTATATAGCAGAATATAAACGATTACAATATCTAGGTCCTGTAGAATGTGATAATTATGATAAAATTGGGAATGAAGCTTTAGAATTTTTAAAAGAATTAAGTAAAAGTTCACGGTCACAGGAAATTGGAGTGAATAAACCAGGGATTCGAAGCGCAATTATGGGAAAAACTAGTAATAAATATCTTCAAGCGAATCGTGAATTAATTGGTAAAGCCAAAAATGCATCCTATGGAACAGAAGTATCAAAAAAATATTATCCTGGTGGGTCAACTATGGAAATAAAATACTTAATAGATTTATATTCTATTTATTTTAAGATTCAATTTAAAACGATTGATTATGATTTAAATAATTTTGATACTTCTTTTAGAAGTAATGGAATATATATTGTATCTAGTTTATTAAATACAACTTCAACAAATACACATGCTCAATGTTTTTATACCTGTGGTTCTACAGATTTTTATTATGATGATAATGAAGGAGTATTTGAATTTCCGTGGCATAACTTTTTATTTGAATATAGAAACTCAAAATTTATGAATCCTACAACGGAAATACGATTTGCTGGAACATATACTCTTATAGATAAAAATACATTAAAAGAAGTATTTCAATATAAAACAGTACCAGTATTATATTCTTTTAGTAATGTTCCAAATAAAAAAGAATCTTATACATATTATTTTAAAGGCCAAAGTCATCCTATTACAATTTCATTTGATTTAAATGAAGAGCAAAAAGAAATTCAAGTTCCTTTTGAAAATTTTATTCAAAAACTTGTTCTTCATAAAAATCATTTTGCAATGAAAGCACTGTCCTTAATAGGAATTCAGGCTGAAAACAAATCAAGTATTACATCTAAATTTAATATGTATACTGGTAAAGCATTTACATCAAGATTACAAGAATCTAATTCAACTGTAATTAAAGGAATTAAAAACAAAAATATAAATTTAATTAAAAAAGGATTAGATGAAAAAGGAAGTATAAGAAGTAAAAATAATAATGATAATACTGTGTTACACACTGCAATAGAATTAAATGATATTGGTTTTGTAAAATATTTAATAGAACAACCAGATATTGACATCAATGCTCAAAATTCAAGTGGATATACACCTTTAATGTTGGCAGTTCTATTAGGACCTCTAGATATAGCATTTCTATTATTAGAAATTGGTTCTGATATTACAATTCAAATACCAAAATCTTCTACTTCAAATCCTGGTTTTACTGTTGTAGATTTAGCAATACAAAAAAGTAATAGTCTATATAAAAATTTTGTTGAGAAAAACCAAAGACATGAACATGTTAAGTATAATCAACTACTAGATTTTATTAATGCTTGTTTACAAAAGGATAGTAATCTACAAAAATATGCTTTTAGTGTAAAAAATACACTTTCTTCAAATAATATAGATATAATAAAGATTTTTGTAAAAAATGGATTTAATATGAATCAGGTATTACTTAATTTATATCATCCAATAGAAATTGCTGCTTCAAATGAAAATTTTGAACTCTTTCAATTACTCTTAGACCTTATACCAAGTATTGATGAACTTACAAAACAAAATATTTCTATAATGAATAATGTAATAAGTGGTTGGAGAAATGAAGATGTAGGAAAAGCCATTGATAGTTTAGTAAAAAAAGGATATGACCCTGCTAAAACATTTTTTGGAACCATAAATTATTTATGGACATCTCATCAAAATCCAAATGCTTTTTTTCACTTGCTTCAAACATATAATTTAGATGTAAATTCTATTAGTCGAGATGGTGATTCTCTATTAATTTTACTTACAAAATTATCTGAATATGATTTTTCAAGAAGTAGTGAAAAAGTCTTACCCGTTTTAGAAATGATGGAAGAAGTTTTAAAACATGGTGCAATTGTTAATTTTCAAGAAAAAAGAACTGGAAATACCGCATTAATGTTTGCTGCAAAAATACCAAATGCTGAAAAAATAAAATTATTATGTAAATATGGTGCTGACCCAACATTAAAAAATAAAGATAATCATGATGTCTATTGGTTTATACAGGAAAGTTTAAAGACTGACCCTGATGAAAAACAAGCCATAAAAGAGGCAATACAAATCTGTAAAAATAAACAAAGAGCCAAACGCGCTTCAAGCACAATTGAAACCGCACCATCTGCTGAAGTGGCACCTGAAACTGGTAAATTAGGTGGTTTTACACGTAAACGCCAAAAGAAAAGACATAAAACAAGAAAATTGAAATAAATAGAATCCGGATTAAATTAGAATTAATAAGTAGAATAGTTTTTCTATATGTCAACTACAGAAGAAAAAACTAAATCATTAAATCAATCTAAAACTGAACTTAGAGGGCGAGATTATTACAAGAAATATGGACCCCTATGTACATCGGAAGGATTTTATCAGCATAGAGGTGAATGTTGGAGTGATTCATTTCAGATGATAATGCTTTACACTGATGGAATTAAGGAATTTACACAAGAAAAACTTGCTAATGAAGAAATTGAATTCAAAACAATTGAAGAGCAATTTGAGCCATTTGTAAAAAAAATGATAGAAAAATATGGCTTCACATATAGCATAGAAAATTTCAAAACAAATAATCTTCGTGCAATATTTCTTTATTTTAAAGCAGTTCAAGAACGATTTCGCAGACATTATATGGCTGAGGTTGAACGATACAGTAGATTTGGTCCTATTCAATGTTATTCTTTTGAGAAAGTAGGTAAGGATTCTTTACAAACACTAAGAGAAATAGCAAAACTTTATCGGTCACAAAATACAGGTGTAGAAAAATCTGGAATTCGTGCAGCAATTATGGGAAAAGGATCTTATAATGCTTATAAATTTAATCGTGAAGGAGTTGGAAAAAATACATCTTATAATAAATCAATCTTAGGATTTGCTCCAGGAGGTAATACAGATGATATTGAATATTTAGTACAAATATATAGTCTTTTTTTTTCAATTAATCTTTCTTTAAATACCCAAAATATAAAACAGAGTGCTACAGTTGAAATAAATATCACAGCACCTTGTCATTGGATGCATATTGGATCTTATAATATAGGCAGAATGCATCACGCTGTTTGTTTTTTACAATGTGGTGGAAAACAATATTATTATGATGATAATGAAGGTATCTTTTTATTTCCGTGGAAAGAGTTTATAAACTTTTATAATACTTTACTTTCTGAAACTAGTTCTACTTCTAGTTCTAGTACTAGTTCTAATTCTACAAAAAGTAATCTAAAAATAATATTTGGTTCCTTAGCGCAAATAAAAGATAAAACAACTGGAACAGTTTTATTTGAAACATTTACGTATCCTTTTATTAGTCAGAAATTATCCACTGAAGAAATTAGATATACATTTGTATCTGAAGATAAAACACCAATAAAAATAAGAATACCTTTGGAAAAGTCAACATTTTATGAAGAAGTATTAGAACAGAATGATAAACTGTATCTATTTTCATTTACAAAAAAAAATGTTGAATTTGAATTAATTCAGATGTTAAGTATTATAAATCTAAGCACGGAATATAAAAAAGCATCTTATAATGTGAATACAGGTTCTTTATTAGGTTCAAGATTAAAACCAATACATTCAAATCTTCAAAAAGCAATATTACTAGAAAATGCACAGTCTATTCGTAAATTATTAAATACACAACAATTAGATATAAATCAAACTGATAAAGATAAAAATACTATGCTTCATGTGGCTGTACAATTAAATGATATGGATTTAACTAAACGATTAGTAGAAACTCCTGGTATAGATTTAACTAAAAAAAATAGAGATGGTGAAACTCCACTTACTTTAGCAATTTTAAATAAACATTATGAAATTGTAAAATATCTTTTAAGTAAAGATATGGGAATTATAAAAGTTCCAAATAATAATGGAATATATCCTGTAGAAATGCTAATAGGAGAAAATAATTTAACCAATTCACCTGAAAGCTTTGAACTTATAGAATTATTAGCACCAATTGGTAACTTTGAACATTTTGCGAATAAACACTTTTATTATACAACAAAAGTAAAAAATTGGCCACTTCTAAAATTATTTATAAAATATGGATTAAATTTAAATAAATTAACATCAAAAGAATATGGATTTTATGATGAATTTTATCCTCTAGAATATGCTGTTAATATAGGAGATTTAGAACTTTTTACATTTTTCTTGGAAAATGGTGCAGATCCTGAATTTGTTCCAAATCCAAAATATCAGCCTACACGAAAAGTATTCCATCGTTTATTATATCCTTTAGACAATTATTTAACTCTTGAAATGAAAGCAAAATTTATGGAACAACTTGAAAAATATACTCCAAAAAAAGGTGGTCAATTTTCTCAGACTAGAAAAAATTCTCGCACTAAAAAAAGAAAAACTAGAAAGGGGTCACATTAAAATTTTTTAAGGATGTTGGAACAAAAGTAAATATGCATATTCAAATCCTATTGTTGTCAAATCAACATACGATTTGTATTCCCAACCAACAATTTTAGCAATCTTTGTAATTTCTTCAATAGAAGGCATTAATAATGTATGTTTTTGTCTACGCACAGAACCATCTTTAAAACGAAATGTTTCACGAAATTCTGCGA
>JACCDO010227730.1_pt1 | contig 15459 bp, 12 predicted proteins | sample 7446101 | NCBI WGS metagenome assembly JACCDO01 (sample SAMN15323440, study PRJNA562643) | freshwater metagenome | isolation source: river surface water | place: USA:Blue River Watershed | collected 2017-08-16
AATAATACCAATAATACCAATAATACCAATACTACAAATGACGTTACGAATGATGCGAATCACGCCAATGATGATGATGAGCCCGATGAAGATGCCAAACCCGTTGCCAAAAAGCGGGGAAGAAAGCCCAAGGGAGGCAAGATTATTCAGCAGGTGACCCCACTTGCAAATGCAATTGAGTCTAAACCTAATGTTATTTTGCACCTAAAATGCTCAATCAAGGATTTACACTCCACCTCTGCCGGGAATGGCGGCGATATCCAAAGTTTTGACCTTCAAAACTCGGCGCATTTAGCATTTGATGTTATTGACCCAGATGGGACCAATTATGACCAACATGTGTTGGTAAACAATGATATTACGAGTGCCCATCAAAAAATCACAGATGACGATTTAGACTATGACGATAACAAATATACCAAGGATGCCGATACTAAAGATGTGTGGAAGAAGTTGAAGATTCTTGAACATAGCCTACACGTGAATAATATATGTGATAAGAAATCGGCGTGCTTTTGGTGCACATATGAGTTTGACAACCCGCCCGTGTACATTCCCAAATATTTTATCAAGGACTCTTACCAAGTATACGGCTGTTTTTGTAGCCCCGAGTGCGCAACGGCTTACTTGATGGAGGAGAACATAGATAGTTCGTCAAAGTTTGAGAGGTATCACCTAATCAACCACGTATACTCAAAAATATACAACTACGACAAGAACATTAAGCCTGCACCAAACCCATATTATATGCTGGACAAGTATTATGGTAACCTCACCATTCAGGAATATCGGTCCTTGTTGCGAAATGAGCGCCTGTTTTTGATTGTGGATAAACCACTTACGCGAATTCTGCCGGAATTGCATGAGGACAATGACGATTTCATTATTAACAATAAGATTATACCGTCAAATGCGTATCAAATAAAGAAGAAACTACAGAAGAAACAGACCAAGACGAATATTTTAAGCGAACGATTTGGATTGTCGCAGCAGCAGTCACAGTAGATCAGTAGATCATTCGAACAATAGGTAAATGAAATAATATACTACTGAATTTAGCATATTATTTTTTGTCCCAAATATTATTTTTGTCGCGAATTTTATTTTTGTCATATTATAATATATTATATTATGGAAAATACAAATTACGATGAGTTTCCCTCGTGGAACCCTGAAACGGTATTTCAGTTTGTAAAAGAAAATATCTTACAATTCCTGTTACTGCTTCTGGTATTCGTTATAATTTACGTGGTGGACCATATTACAAATCTTAACGCGATTTTATATGCAGCGCCAATCTCAAATACTATTTTACATCAAAAACCATCAACCGGCAAGAAAAGATCCAAGAAATAAGAGCAAATTATACCACCTTTTTAACCTCACCATTCTCTACGCGCCGTTGGTAGTCGCTCATATTTGAATCCATTTTGGCACGTAGCTGCTTGTAAATCTCCTGGTTTACTGACTTTATGTGCGTGGTTTTCTTGTCGGTTATACCTAAATACGATTTGATGGTGGCTATCTCGTTAAAATTGTGTTCTCTCAATTTCTCTCTTGCCACATCTGCCGAATAGTCGGTTTGTCTCATAATGCGCTGCACCCTATCTTCAATGAGGTCAGTTTCAACTAACGAAAGTTTCTCTGTCATATATGAATTAGATAAATTAATTTTTAAATCATATTAAACGAATAGTTATATATAATTCATCAAGGAATGAACGACCACAACCACACTCATAATAAATGCGATATTCAACAAATGGTAAAAGAGATTGAAAATATTATTAAAAATAATATCAATTCAGTCTTGAAGAATCATATGGAAAGATTTAATATGTTAGAGGAGACTCATTCGCAGATTATGCGGTTGCCGTCTGTTCTGAATGAACTAAATCGAACCGGTGTACCAGCGGTCGTTAGTCATAATATCGCGGGTGATCTAACGGCGCAAGAAAATGTTGCAAGCAGATTGATTCGTCGTGAAATGGAAACAGTTGAGAAACGATTCATGAACCTGGAGATGAGAAATGATGCTATCATGCAAGGCTTAGAGAAAATTATTGCCAAGGTAGATGCGTTAAATGAAGACGTACGGGGGCTAAAGCATGCCGCACCGGGTGAAACAGAGAATATTAAACTGGAAATTGTAGAGGAGCCTTGTTCTACTAAAGAAGAAGAGGAAGAGGAAGAGGAATCCGAAGAAGAAGAAGAATCTGAAGAGGAAGAAGAAGAGGATTTGGCGCCTCAGATAAAAGTTGTTAAGATGGTACCAGATGTAGTAAATACTGAGGAGGAAGAGTCCGAAGAAGAGGAGGAAGAAGAGGAGGAAGAGGAGGAAGAGGAGGAAGAGTCCGAAGAAGAGGAGGCCGAAGAAGAATCTGAAGTAGAAGAGGCCGACGAAGAAGAGGCCGAAGAAGAGGCCGAAGAAGAAGAGGTAGAAGTCGAGGCCGAAGAGGATGAAGTTGAGACTGAAGCATCCGAAGAGGAAGAGGAAGAGGAAGAGGAAGAGGAAGAGGAAGAGCTATTTGAAATTGAAATTGACGACGTTGCGTATTGCACAAATGACGACGAAAACGGCTTTATCTACCAACTCAATGACGGCGAAGTCGGCGACAAGGTAGGATATTTAAAGGAGGGCGAGCCATTCTTTTATGCCGACGAAAAATAAAATATGAATATAAAATATAACCAATGTTTAATTTATGCGCCCCAGCACTTATTTATTTAATATTCTCAATTACCCAAATACTTATAGATACACTTAAGGGACTCTACAACACCGCCTTTATGAAGGCAATCGTAACAGTTATGATCACCCTCTTATTAAACATCCTGTGCGAGAGCGGACTGAATGTCGTATCATGGATCATCGTATTTATTCCCTTCATATTAATGACGGTTATTGTCAGCATGTTGTTGTACATTTTTGGACTGGATGCGGCAACCGGAAGTTTGAACTATAAATGCGGCGGAACGCAGGAGAAATGCGGCGACGGCATATCAATTGACCGCTCAGGCAATATTATAGTCTACGACCCCGAATACAATCCTGCTACCAATCCAGTGTATTATCAGTCTCCAAATATTGTAGTCCCAAACCCGCGCAGTAATGATGCAATGAAACCCACGCTTGTGCAACCAGGTTCTCCGCCCATTCCGAGTGGGTCCAGCAGCCCGGCGTACCAAAGTTAGTCGTACCAAAGTTAGTCATACCAAAGTTAGTCATACCAAAGTTAATTCATAAATAATTTAAAGATATCCAATTATTTATTAATTATGCTGTCAGCCCTATTTACGTTTATAAAGACGACTACACTGATCGTTCTTGCAAGCGATTACTTTAAAAGAACATACCCCGAAGAATATGAAAACGTCCTTGTGAGCGTATCATATAAAGCGATCTATTTATTTAGCAAATGTCAGATTCTATTTGGCAAGCTCTCTGTGCACGTCATGGAATTTATTAACACAAACCCGCAATTAAAGGCCTTCATAGATAATATTTATAAGAAGCCGGCACTTCGGAATCAAATTTGCAAGGTGCATGACGGGGAAGTTTGCGCAAAAAATTATACGGCCGATAGTGCAAATTATTTTGAGGCGGTTGCTGCCGATGCTTCATTTTACTTATTTGTTGATAATGTTACGGCTACCGAGAATGGCGGATGTGTGAATCACGTGGTTTTTAAAGGACCGCCATTTTCAAGCAAATACGAACTGTCTGATGTGAAGTTTATTTTGTTTGAAATTAAGGTGGGCGACAAGTTCCACAAAATCAACCTTCGGGGGGCAAACTACAATTATTATGTAGTCAACAATGTATTGGACAGAAATTTCTTCATATATTTCCTCAAGCATTATGAGATATGTCCGTTAACTGATCAAAATATCAAATCGTTTGAGGTTAAGACCATTGACCAGAACGTAAATGTGAACAATATGGAAATAACAGATGAACACTTTATTACTATTCTAAAAACGGACTATACTTACTCGTAATGACCAATATACCTAATTATACCAACAAATTTATCAAATTATACCAAATACAAGAAAAGTATCAATATAAAAATATTATATTTGTGAAAGGGTTTAAAAAAAAAATGAATTAATATAATAAGAATGTTATCCCAGCATACGACAATGGAAACAGCAACTTCTAGTATGGAAACATTTCACAAATTGGCCGATAGATGGACTCTATGGGCCCATTTGCCCCACAATACCGACTGGAGTATTACAAGTTACATTCCAATTGCAACTTTTACGACGGTTGAGGACACGCTTGCGGTTACTGAAACTCTGCCTGCGGTATTAGTCGAAAATTGCATGCTATTTGTGATGAAAGAAGGTATTAAGCCGACATGGGAGGACCCTAAAAACCGAAACGGCGGGTGTTTCTCGTATAAGATTTCCAATAAAAATGTTTACAAAGTTTGGAAGGATCTCACCTATGTTGTTGCTGGGAGTACCATAAGTAAGAATGTTGGGTTTGTCAATTGCGTGACTGGGATAACAATTTCTCCTAAGAAAAATTTCTGTATTATTAAAATTTGGATGGCGGACTGCAACAATCAGAATCCTGCAATCGTTACGACAGACGTTAAAGGTCTGGCCGCGCAAGGGTGCATATTCAAGAAGCATACCCCCGAGTACTGAATTGAATTGAATTGAACTAAAATAATCCAGTAAGGTTTATGATTATTTTAGTTGACACTGTAACATAGATAAAATTTAATAATTAATAATTAATATTTAGTATTTGATATTTAATATTTTAACCACCTACAATAAGGCAGGTGTAATTTATTTTTATTGTTAAAAAAATTGAAATGCCAATTTGCAAATATATAAATTGCATCAGAATAGAAGACAGCAAACTGCAAACAGCAAACTGCAAATAGCAATGAGTGTATCACGAAACGATTTCCATGGTCTTTGGCGGGCATCCGCGAATGAGGGAGTCCCGTATTCGGAGGATTTCCCTGAAGCGTTATTAACATTACCAGAATTTATAGACAACTCGTTGGGTGCAGGCGGGGCAACCGTGATAGAAGTTAAATTTAATATTACAAATCCAAAAGATTGCGATTTAATCATTACAGATAATGGAAAGGGATTAGTTAGCGAAAAAAGAATGAAAGAGTGGTCTTCAAAAGACGTTGGAAGCAATAGTACCGAGAATGTTTATGGACACGGCGCAAAAAAAGCGCTGACAAAATTTGCACCAGAATACAGTACAGCAACTTGGAAAATGTATTGGCGCAAACAAGATAGAAGAGGCCTTGTGGGTGCGTTGAATATCTTATCCAGCCCGTATAATGGACTGGAAACTTCGCACATTGAGGATGATAAAAACGACGATATTTGCCCAGATCACGGCACAAGATTGACAATAAAGTTTGACATTGACGTATTGGGTAAATTTGATAGTTCAGAAAGTTTAATGACCGCGGTGCAAGAGCTGATTCGTGTTAGATATGAACCATCGCAATATCAACCACATACAATCAACGTTAAGATTGTTAATGGAGTCTCTGTATTAGAGCAGAAATCAAATGAATGGAAGTCCCTCCGCGAATGCTTAGAAGCCGAAATACCCATAAACGTCAAAAAAATATGTGAGCGCGAACTCACGCTGGATAAAACTACTGCGCATGTTAGTTTCTATGAAATAGTAGCGGATGGTCGCAGTTATAATATACCCGGGTTGCCGACATACGGTAGAAAAAACATGAAGGCATCTCGTGTGCATATTGCCCGACATGGGAGATATATAGAAGCGATGCCAATTGCGAAGTTTCTGGGAAAGGAGGAGCACAATAGCCTTAATGGGAAAATTGGGTTTATTCGGTTTACTGGGGAAGAATTGCCTACGCCGTGTACTACAAAGGTAAAGATGTATGAGGAATGCCCGGTATTTAAAAAAATGATTACATTAATCAGGAAGAACGTTGATCCGATAATAACAAAACCGACCGTAAAAGTGCCTGCGGCGGTGATACAGGCGGCCGGAGGAGCGCCGTCGACCATTAAAGCACCAGAGACTGTTAAAGCACCTACTAAAGAGCCTGCAAAAGCAGCTACTAAAGAACCTGCAAAAGCACCTGTAAAAGCACCGACGACTGCAAAAGAACCTGCAAAAGCACCGACGACTGCAAAAGAACCTGCAAAAGCACCGACGACTGCAAAAGAGCATGCCAAATTACCTGCGGCGCCCACATGCGACCCTCAAGTTGTTGTAAAACCGCCGAGTGCTGGAGGAGCAGCACAACAAGTACATCCGCCAAAGGCAATTACTAAAGAGGAGGCAATTGACGACGCTGATCATGAAATATTGAAAAATTTGCGCGCTAAGTACGGAAAGGAAGTGCTAATTCGCGTATTACAGGAAATGGGGATATAATTCTAATCAGTCTAATATATCAAATACAAAAACTTATAAATATTTAATTTTTTCTATTTGATATATTTTGATATACACCTTTGAAGATTTAAGTTCGCACAAAATACGAATTAAATATTATGACAAATTACATAAAAATATTTATCATAATATACTAAACTATGAATGTTGACGAAATTATAATCAAAAATAAATTATTAGAAGAAGAATTACAAAAAATAAAAGAAGAATTAATACAAACCAAAGAGCATCTTAATATTTATACAACGAAAAATAAAAAATATTATGAAATGAATAAAGAAGAACATAAGCAACGAGTTAAGGAATATAAAGAAAAAACTAATTATTCTGCTAATCTATCCAGTGAAAAGAAGAAGGAATATGCTCGCCGTGCATATTTGAACAAAAAGGAGAAATTAAAGAAACTTGAAGAAAAAACTGAAATTGAAAACATTTAGGATTTTATATAATTAAGAATTAACTATATAAAATTATAATCTTTAGTAAATATATAGAATGGTGAAAAAGAAGAAATTGAAGGACGAATTCAAAGAGTTTAGGAATAATGATAAATCTGCATACAAAACTCTCAAAATACCACTCAAATCTATTTTACTCAATCGGGATTTAGTCCAACCTGTAATAAACAATCTGGTTTTTGAAATGAACGATTTGATGATACATTCTTACCAGTTTATTCGCTTGTATGTTTTGAATTGCTATTCCAATAAAATTGCTTTGCCTGAAATTGATAATACATTTATTTTGTATTGTATCAAATCATTAGGAACACGAAGCAATCAAGGTGTAAAAAGTAAAAATACCGAACTACTTGATAAGTTGGAAAGATTTTATTTGGAAGAATATCAACCATCAGTAAATCACGAGAAAACCAATTTGAAAAACACTACTTTTTTATTACCTTATTTAGCAACACAAATTCATACTTCTTTATCCAATAACGTACAAGAACACTTTATTCAACACTTTTTAAGATTTATTAACAAAACAACAACCGCTATAACTGAGGATAAATCCATTTTATTTAACTTGAAACATCAACTAATGACTTTGAATAATGAAACCGATGAAATATTCAATGAGTGGAAAACCGCTCATTTATTCAATATTTTACCAACCAACATTACCAAGTCTGTTTATTATGATGTGAAAGTAAAACCATTTGACTATTTGAAAGGAATGTTGTATATGAATGAAGTGTTAGAACGTCAAGAAAGTAAATTATTCCAACCCTTACCACTACGCACCAATATTGTTCCAAAACATATTATTTTGGATACAGCAAGTTTGGTTAGTTTATTCTGTCCAGCAAATAAAACAGATGGAATAAAAAAGGGTGAATTACATAAAAACCTAAAAGAAAACCAACACGATATTTGGAATGCCTTTTTGAATTTGAACCATAAAATATTTAGAAATCAACATTACCAATTCCATCATCAAATACAAACTGACGGAGTATCTTGTTGCATGTTGTTTATTAGAAAAGATTTGAAAGATAAGAAATGGGGTGCAAGAGTTCCAATCATTCCAGAACAAGACTTTTATGGTATTGAAGATTTATCCAAAGAACAATTAGATACGTTGAAAGATAGGAATATTGTTGGTTGCGACCCAGGCAAACACTCGTTGGTGTATATGATGGATAAGAATGGTAATAAATTACAATACACAGCATCACAACGGAAAATAGAAAGTTATGGAAAAAGAAACCAACGAATATTATTACAAGAAAAGAAAAAGCATAAGATTACAGAAAAAGAAACTCATTTATCAGTTCAAAATAGCAAATCCGTTGATTACATCAAGTTCAAAACATATTTGGCAGAAAAGGATAAACTCAATAAAGAAACAACCGAATTTTACAGAAAAGAAACATGGAGGAAAATGAAATTTAGACAATATAGTTATGGTAAGAAAAGCATAGATAATTTCCTTAATAAAATCCAAGAAACATTTGGTTCAAACATCCTAATTGGTTATGGTAATTGGAGTAGGGATACACAAATGAAACATTTTATGCCTACGATGAATAAGGGATTGAGGAAACAAATCCACAAAAGATATGATACTATTACAATCAATGAATTCAACACAAGTAAGAAATGTTGTGATTGTTATAATGAAATGAAACATTACAGAGATAAAAAGAATAAGGAAATATATCGTCTTTTCGTGTGTTCTAACTGCGTGAGTTGCCAAAACAAACAAATCGTATTTAGAACCCGAGATGCGAATTCTGCGGTAAATATAATGAACTTAACTACTTGTTGGATAAATAACCAAACAAGACCAGAAGAGTTTAGTAGGGCATCGTCTTTCACTTGTTTTGCCGAAGGCATAGAAACAAGAAAAAGTAAGACAATTGTTGTTAAAGCCGAAGGAAAGCGGTAAGCACAACTATTGATTTTATACTTTTGTTATTTTTATTTTCGTATTTTGTGCGAACTTAAATGTTCAAGGGTGTAAATTGATATAATTTGATATATAGATATTTAAAGGGTATATCACATATAATATATTAAAATGCTGCTTAGGATTAATGGCATAGACTACAACGTGAACAGCGATGAGTTTGCAAAAATTCCTCACGACCAATACCAGAATCTGGTCATTCGTGAAAGTGTCGGCAAATTTGAACGAATAATATCGCTCATAAATGAGATGAGCCATCTTAACGTGGAAACCTTAATCGTCTACAATACAACACATGGTGGCTTCATTCCGATCAATTGTTCGCCAAATTTCCAACAAGTGTTCGTGTTGGATACGCACGATAGTCACGCCGATAATGCATCAAATAATGTAAAGAATCGTAAAATTAAAAATATAACCTTTGCAAGCGATATTAAGACGATGCTTCCCAATAAGACCATCATTTATTCCGAAAATGACACTGTATTGGATATGGATTTTATTAAAGAAAACACCCCGGTTTTATTAACCGGATACAGCGATTTTATGGTTCGTTCCGGGATATACAAGGCAGCGTTCAAGCTAACCAACTCCAACCTCATTTTATACATCCCCGATAGTTTATTGACCGCATTTCACGCCGAGTTTTCTTATTTCATTAACAAATCGGGAGAACTGGATTACGACAATTTGAACCACCTATGTATCATGGTCAAGAACGGTGGCCAGCAATTTGAACAAATGTTATTAGACAATATGCCCTTTTTTGATAGATGGACCATATTAGACACAGGCAGCACAGATGAAACGCTTGATATTATTAACCGTGTATTGGTGGGGAAAATGAAGGGTAACTTGTATCAAGAGCCATTCATTAATTTCAAAGAGAGCAGAAATCGTTGCTTAGACTTGGCCGGTGATTCGTGTAAATTTTTAACCATGTTAGACGATACATATGTAATCAAGGGCGATCTCAGAGGGTTCTTGAACGAGGTCCGTGGCGATCAAATGGCTACTTCATTTACACTCTACATTAACAGCGACGACACCACCTATGGGTCAAACCGAATTATTAAAAGTCATTCAGGGCTCAGATATATTCACCGAATACATGAGGTGATCACGGATAAAAACAACGTAAATATTGTTATTCCAAGAGAGGTCAGCGTGATAGAAGACCGCCGTTTTGATTACATGGAGAAGCGAACCATGGATCGAAAACAACTGGATTTAAAATTGCTGTTCGAAGAGGTAGAAGAGAACCCGCATGACCCTCGCGCATATTATTATTTGGCACAAACCTACAATTTGCTTCAGGATTATGAGCGCACCTTTTTTTATTTTATGAAGCGAGCCGAGTTTTTAAATGCAGGATTTGTTCAAGAAAGGGTGGACGCTCTATTTGAAGCTGCCCGTACGGCCAATTTTAAACTAAACAAGCCATGGGCCGAGTGCGAGGAACTATATAATAGATGCTATAAAGCTGACGAATCGCGCCCCGAGGCGTTATACTTTATTGGTATCCATTATTATCTGGAGAATAATTTCAAAAAGGCGTTTGGCTATTTCAAAAAGGCATTTGAAATTGGGTTTCCAGTGCACTGCCAATATAGTCTAAAGCCCACACTGAGTTTCCATTTCTTGCCCAAATTTCTTGCCAAGATTTGCTACGACTTGGGTGAATATGACATTGGAAAGCAAGCATGTGAATTGTTTTTAACAAACAACAAACCCGGCGAAGATGCGTATGAAGAAATTGTATCTTGGTACAAAATATATGAAAGGCTGGCTATCAAAGTTGAAAAGCGGACACCCAAGGTACCTGCAAAACCCATCTTCTGTTTTCATGCGGACGGCGGATTCAATACATGGTCTGGCAGCAGTATACTTACTATTGGCGTCGGCGGATCTGAGACGTATATTATTGAGATGGCGCGACATATTCAACGTTCTGGGCAATTCGATGTTTATGTATTTTGTAACTGTGCACAGGAAGAATTATTCGAGGGGGTTGTTTACAAACCGCTTGGTGAGTACTATTCATTTATTAATACAAATTATATTCATAGCTGTATCGTAAGCCGATTTTCCGAGTATTTGCCGGTCACTTTTAAGGGGTGGACTGAAAATGTCTACCTGGTGATTCACGATTTAACCCCGTCTGGGATTGTGATTCCAAGAGATAATAAACTAAAGAAAATATTTTGCTTGACTGAATGGCACGTGGACTATTTTACACAGTTTTTCCCCGCATTAAAAAATATTACAGTGCCCTTTTATTACGGCATTGATTTTCAAAAATTCAAAACCGACAAGATTATGTTGAAACAGCAATACAAGTTCATTTATTCGTCCTTCCCAAATAGAGGGTTATTGCCCTTATTGCAAATGTGGCCAAAAATACATGAATTTCAGCCGCTCGCATCATTGCATATCTATAGTGACATAAATGGTAAATGGGTGAACGATGTCGCCGGCGAGATGATGGCACAAATTAGAGCCCTGTTGCTCTTCTATAATGCAGAACAACACAATATGAATATTTATTACCATGGCTGGGTGAATAAGCAGACCCTTGCAGATGCCTGGTTGACGTCGGATGTGTGGTTCTATCCGTGCACATTTATGGAAACATTCTGCTTGACTGCACTCGAGGCAGCGCTAACGAAAACTCTTGTTATTACTAATCGTCTGGCCGCATTACAAAATACTGTTGGGAACAGAGGGGTCATTATTGACGGTGATCCGATGACTCGTGAGTGGCAAGACCTTGCGCTCTTAAATATTAAAAAATACTTGTCGCATGAAAATAGCGCCCTCAAGGCCGAGTTAATAGAGAGAAACTACGAATGGGCATCAAAGTTGTCGTGGGAAAATCGGGCAGTGCAAATGTTAGAGAAGCATATATTACCACAGAGGCTCGAATACAAGGGTATGTATAATTGGACAAACGACCTACCTGCCGGCCAGAAACAGCACTTTTTAGACGCAATCGATTACTTCAATAATAGCTATGGAAAATTTAAAACCAACGGTCCGATTAAGGTGTTGGAGATTGGCACGTACACGGGTATTTCATTAATAAATATAGTCAAGTTGATTCCGAATTCGATTGGGGTCGGGCTTGACATGTGGTCTAATTATGATGAAAATGAACCGTTAGAACAAGGAAACAATATTGCCTATTTAAAGAACCTGGACGAGCTGGGTGTAGAGGCATCCTTCTATAAAAATGTCAAGGCAGAAGGGTTAGAAGAGAGAATCACTGGAATAAAGGGCGATTCCTACAACGTATTATTTTCCATGATGAAAGAAAAGAGTGAGTTTGATTTTATTTATGTAGATGGCAGTCATTTGTTGCTGGATTGTTATTCGGATATGATACTATCTTGGAGACTTTTGGCGAAGGGCGGGATGCTTGCCATTGACGATTATTTATATAAAGCCGATGATTTACAACAAGTAGACTCTCCTTTCGAGGGCGTAAATCAATTTTTAAAGAAACATCAATATGACAGCAAGATTATACACAAGGGGTATCGGGTGTTTTTGCAAAAAATATGAAGATAATTCGTATAATACAAATACAAATACAAATTGTTGACCTATTTATACCTTTGAAGAATTAAAACCGCACCTTTGGGTGCGGTTTATTCTTAAAGTATCACTGATTTACAGATTTTAATTCGCCATTAAGGGCGAATTAAAATCTTCAATGGTGTAATAGTAATGCTAAGACCAGCAATATTGATACCGCCGTAATTAAAAACACCGAGTACTATGTACAAACTTACAAGTAGATTTGCATTCGTTTGCATTAGTTTATAATAATTTTAACGAAAAATTATTATATTTTTAAAATGATTCTATTTTCACACCGTGTTGTGTCATTAAATCCATCTATATGGACCAGAACCTTTTACAGTTGTTGTCGCCTTTGATGGCTCCACCTCTATATCTCCGCGTTTTCCAGTAACATGCCAGAAAAACTCACAATTTTCTCCGTATACGGTGAACGAATTATCCTTGACTCTGCTGGTGTATAATGGTTTTATCGTTTCCCCTGAATAGATTGGCGTAATTTGGATAGTAAACCCGGTTGCCAAATGTTCAACATATGCGGGAAGACGAATAGTTGTATGAAGGTTGTTCACAATTTGACCTTCGCCTCGGTAATAAACGCCGGATTCTGGCCCTTCAAGACATGCATGAACCAAATACTTATTTGCATTTGTGGGGTGATCTATAACGAATGTCTTTGTATTTAAGGTTCCGGAAGCAGTTGACGTGCCACCATATATAAGTTCAGATGTTCCAGGATTATAAAACAACACATGTGCAGCGGTTGCCGCTTGAGTTGAAGCTCTAACCGGTCTAATGAAACAAGCGCTGGCGGTCGTGGGAGAAAATCCCGACCCGGAAGCATTAAGAACAATAGAATTTGCACCTTGATTAGTTTGGCCAGCTTGATATCCTATAGCCACTGCATATTGTCCTTGTGTATTTCGGCCAGATTGGTGTCCAATCGCAACCGCATATTGTCCTTGTGCTGATAGACCACAACTACCGCCGATAGCCACTGCACCCGTACCTTGAACATTCTGAGCCGCAAATACACCAATCGCCACAGCGTCTGTTCCTTGAGTATTATTGCCCGCACTTCTGCCAATACTCACTGCACCTGATGATTGTTGGTTGAATCCAGCAAATACACCAAGCGCCACCGCATTCGAACCTTGTGTACTGTAGGCAGCAGATCGTCCAATAGCAATCGCACCGGTACCTTGCGACCGTGTGCCCGCTTCATAGCCGATACCCACCGCAAATTGGGCTTGTTGTGTTTGGCCCGCAGAATTTCCGATAGCCACCGAATATTCGCCTTGTGTAATGGAGCCCGCATTAAGGCCTATAGCCACCGAATTAGTACCTTGTAGAGTCTGGCCTGCATTAAGGCCGATAGCCACCGCAGCAGACCCCTGACCAAAATAACCCGCACTAACACCCATAGCCACCGCATTCGGTGCTTGTCCAGTCCAGCCCGACTGGTATCCGACTGCTATTGAGCCAGACCCTTGTGTATTTTGGCCCGCACCAAAGCCAATAGCCACCGCATTTTGCCCTTGTGTAATGGAGCCCGCATTAAGGCCAATGGCCACCGTATAGTGACCTTGATAATTTTGCCCTGCCTGATATCCCAAGGCAACCGCACTGGCACCTTGTATATTTAGGCCCGCATTAAGGCCGATAGCCACCGCTTGCGCACCCTGTATTTCTTGGCCAGCACTCCGGCCAATAGCCACAGCATATTGCCCTTGTGCACTGGCGCCCGCATTAACGCCGATAGCCACCGAATTAGTACCTTGTAGAGTCTGGCCTGCATTAATGCCCATAGCCACCGCAGCAGTGCCCTGACCAAAATAGCCAGCACTAACACCCATAGCCACCGCATTCGGTGCTTGTCCAGTCCAGCCCGACTGATAGCCGACTGCTATTGAGCCGGACCCTTGTCCATTGCCGCCCGCTTGATATCCCATAGCCACCGCATTTTGGCCTTGTGCAGTCTGGCCCGCACTACGGCCGATAGCCACCGCTGTTTGGCCTTGTGTATAGCCGCCCGCCAAATTGCCGATTGCTATTGAAGAGGCCCCCTGTGTGTTTCGTCCCGCTTCCATACCAATGGCCACCGAGTTACCAAGCTGATTGACACTACCTGCATAATAACCTATAGCCACCGCATTGTCGCCCTGGTTAGCATTGCCCGCAAAATAGCCTATAGCCGCCGCATGAGCGGCTTGATTACTACTTCCCGTAAAACAACCGATAGATATTGCATTGTTGCCTTGCTGAGAACGGCCAGCAAAAGTCCCGATAGCTACCGCATTTTGTCCCTGAGTACTCTCAGCGGCTTGTTGGCCGATAGCTACCGAACCGACACCTTGTATAGCAGAGCCCGCTTGATACCCCATTGCCACTGCATACAATCCTTGTGTATTTTGGCCCGCCCGAGTGCCGATAGCCACCGAATCTTGGCCTTGTGTAATGGAGCCCGCATTAAGGCCTATAGCCACCGAATTAGTACCTTGTAGAGTCTGGCCTGCATTAAGGCCCATAGCCACTGCAGCAGTTCGCTGACCAAAATAACCCGCACTAACACCCATAGCCACCGCATTCGGTGCTTGTCCAGTCCAGCCCGACTGGTATCCGACTGCTATTGAGCCGGAGCCCTGGGTATTGGCGCCTGCTTCGGTGCCAATAGCCACACTATGTTGCCCTTGTGTATTTTGGCCTGCAAATTGGCCCACAGCCACCGCTGAAGCGCTTTGTGCAAGATTCCCCGCATTTATGCCGATAGCCACCGCAACTTGGCCTTGTGCAGTTTGGCCCGCTTGAGTGCCGATAGCCACCGAATCTCCGCCTTGTGTACTGGCGCCCGCATTAAGGCCGATAGCCACTGCCCTGCCGCCTTGTGCAGTTTGACCCGCGTTGGCGCCAACAGCCACTGCAGATAGCCCTTGTGTACTGGCGCCCGCATTAAGGCCGATAGCCACCGCACCAGTACCTTGTAGAGTATCTCCCGCATTAAATCCAATAGCCACCGCAGCAGTTCGCTGACC
>JACCDO010896567.1_pt1 | contig 15457 bp, 3 predicted proteins | sample 7446101 | NCBI WGS metagenome assembly JACCDO01 (sample SAMN15323440, study PRJNA562643) | freshwater metagenome | isolation source: river surface water | place: USA:Blue River Watershed | collected 2017-08-16
ATTATAGAGTTCGTGAAATAGTTAAATCCGGAAGTTCTACTGGCGTGGTTGAAAGTTGGGATTCTATAACAAATTATTTGAAAATATCAACTAAAGATGAATTTGAAGTTGGTAATAAAATCGAAGGTTTATCATCAAAAACCCAAGGTTTTGCATCTTCTATTACAGAATTTGATTATTATGCAGTTCTTGATTCAACATCAAAAGTTGAAAATGGATGGGAAACGAGTGCAGGATTCTTAAATAACGAAGAACAAAGAATTCAAGATAGTTTTTACTATCAGAATTTCTCATATTCAATTAAATCAAAAATACCATTTGATACTTGGAATGATGCGGTTAGTACTCTAAATCATACAGTTGGATTCAGAAAATTCTCAGATTTACAAGTAGAATCAAAAGTTTCTCCAGAAACAAATACTTCTCTTACTGTTGGTGTTTCAACCCAAGTGACTGGAGTAGATGTTATTGTAGATATGATTGGTGTTGGTGACTTAAATTGTTTTTATGATTTCGATCTAGCTAAAGAGAATTCTTTAAGAATTGGTTCTAGAGTGTTCTCGAATAGAGTATCTTTCAACAATAGAATTTTGACAGATTATTTTGAATCTTTTGGAAATAGAGTTCTATCAATTGATGATATTAGTTCGCAGTTTAATAGCAATCCAAGACCAACTAACTATGCAGAAGTTCACAGATTTGATCTGAGAGAAATAAGAGCTCAAAAGTATATTACTTACATTAAAGATAGGAGATATACTGGTCAACGCCAGGTTATGTTGCTCACATTAATTCATGATGATTTAAATGGGTACTTAAATCAGTATGGAAGAGTTGAGACCTCATATGATCTTGGTTCTTTTGATTTTGCAGTGAGTGGTTCTGATGGTATCTTAAATTACTATCCAACTAGGTTTACAGTAAATGATTATGATGTTGCTACACTTTCTTATAATTTAAAAGATAATCTAAGTGGAGTTGGAAGTACAACTATAGGTCCGATTGTTAATATTAACACTACAAATACTAGTGTTGCGGCAGCATCGACTGTAAATGTTGTAAGTTTTGCTACAACATTCACTTCGGCTAAAATTCTCATAGAAATTAATGGCGGAGATGGAGAGTATGAGTTGGATGAGTTAAATTTAGTTCATGATGGAACTAATGTTGAATTGATTGAATATGGACAATTAACCACCGGATCTTTATTAACACCACTATCTTCCAGTGGATACGGAACTTATCATCCATATATTTCTGGATCAACAGTGAAAGTAGATTTTATTTCTAATGCCGGAATAGGAACAACATCATACATCAATACAATTACAATTGGAATTGCTAATACTTCCAGTGTAGGTGTTGGAACTCTTGAAATGAAACATGCTGTTCTAACAGCAAAAACAACATCCATAGCTTCTTCCACTTCACCATCTTCATCCCCAATCTTAGAGTATTCTGGAGAGTATAGTGCTGCCTATTGTTTGGTTCAAGTGACAGATGTGACTAATAATAGACATCAAATATCTGAAGTTATAATGATAGATGATGATGCATATCCTGAGCCATATGTAACAGAATTCGGAAACTTAGAGACACACAGTGGTCTTGGAACTATTGGTGGATCGATTACTGGAATTGGAGAAACTACCCAATTAACATTTACTCCTTTGCCAAATATCGAAACGCAAGTCAAAGTATATGCAAATATTTTAAGAATACAAGATGATTCTAGAGATATTGTTGACTTGGATAATGGAACGATTGAAACCAATTATGCAAACTATTCTGGAACAGAAAGTGATTTAAAGAGAGCATTTAATCTTACACATAAAGGATCTCAAATTTTTGAAAGATATTTTGATGGATCTAATACAGATATTGTAAGTTTGACTGATAATACAATAGAAATTCCAGGACACTTTTTTGTTACTGGAGAAAAGGTTACTTACACTAGTGCAGGTGCCGGAACAACAGCATCCGTTGGAATTGCTACCACAACAATAACTGGAATTGGGGTAACTGATAAACTACCATCAACTCTTTACATCGTTAAAGTTAATGAAAATAAAGTAAAAGTATCTGCTTCTGCTACAGATTCATTAAAATCAATTCCTAGTGTTCTTGATTTAACAAATGTTGGAGTTGGAACCACTCATAAATTTACTTCACATAACCAAAATGCTAAAGTTTTAATATCTTTAGATAACATAATCCAATCTCCTATAGTCGCAACTTCACAAACAACGACTCTTGCAACTAATGCATTTACTACTGATGACTTATTATATTTTACTGGAATAACTTCATTCTTTGGTGGTGATTTAATTAGAATTGGTAGTGAGATAATGAAAATTGAAGGTGTTGGAATTGGTAGTACAAATGCAATAAGAGTAAGAAGACCTTGGCTTGGAACTTCAGTTGCTGGATATTCCACTGGAACTACAGTTACAAAAGTAAGAGGAACATATAATATCGTTGATAATATTTTAAACTTTGTAGAAGCTCCTTATGGAAATATTCCAATTGGAAGTATAACTAATCCACCTGATGAAAGAGATTGGTCTGGAATATCGACAAGTTCACACTTCCACGGAAGATCTTTCATGAGATCTGGAATTACCAATGGTTCTAACGAGTCTTACTACAAAAACTATATTTTTGACGATATTTCAGACAATTTCACTGGAATAAACAGAACTTTTGCGTTAAAAACTTCCGGATCAAATGTAACTGGAATTTCAAATGAAAATGCAATTATATTAATTAATGATGTTTTCCAGGGACCTGGTTCCGATGCAAATTATACACTGTCAGAAAATGTTGGCGTTACTTCTATAACTTTTACTGGAACCGCTACTTCTGTCGCATATGACGTAAATTCATCCAATCTTCCTACTGGCGGAATTATTATTTCTGTTGGTTCAACTGAGGGATTTGGATACCAACCATTAGTTGCTGCAGGAGGAACAGCAGTAGTCTCTATTTCTGGTACAATTTCATCAATCAGTATTGGAAACAGTGGTTCTGGATATAGATCTGGTATTCAGACAGTTAGGGTTGGAGTTCAGACGTATGATTCCAATGGGTTCTATTTAGAATTTATTGGAACTGCTGCGGTAAATAAAGGAAACATCGTGAGCATTGCTATTACAAATCCTGGTGTTGGATATACCTTCACAAATCCACCAAAAGTTATTTTTGATGATCCATTATCATACTCCGATATTCCATTAATTTACAGTTCTTCTTCATCAATTGGAATTGGAACAGCAGCAACTGTTGATATTGTAGTGGGACAGGGTTCTAGTGTAATTGATTTTGAAATTAAAAATACTGGTTATGGTTATAGAGAAAACGAAATACTAACTGTTCCTATTGGAGGATTAACTGGAATACCAACGACATCATCATTTAAAGAATTCCAAATTACAATACAAAACATATTCTCAGATAAATTTACTGGATGGTCTCTTGGTGAATTACAATCTTTTGATGATATTTCTGGATTGTTTGATGGCGAAACAACAACGTTCCCACTAACAGTTAATGGAAACTTAGTTTCAATTAAAGCAGCTAAGGGATCTAATATTAATGTTCAGGATTTACTCCTAGTATTTGTAAATGATATTTTACAAGTTCCTGGGCAAGGATACATCTTTGAAGGAGGAAGTATCATAACATTTACAGAACCTCCAAAAGGAACAAGTTTGGGAATTCCAGGAACAAATGACACCTGCAAAATTCTCTTCTATAAGGGGAGCGGATCGGTTGATGTTGTAGAGAGAAATATACTAGAAACCGTGAAAATTGGCGACCAATTAATATTTGGTTATGACTCATCTATCGGACAACAACCAACTCTTCAAGAAGAAGAAAGAACAGTTACTTCAATCTTGGCAACTGATTTAGTAAATACAAACCCATATTTTGGTCCAGGAAATACTGGTGATGAGTCTTTATCTAGAACAATTACTTGGTGTCGTCAAACTGAAGACAAGATTATAGATGAAAGAGAAATAACAAAAGATAGAATGCTCTATGAGCCAACCATTAATCCAACTGCTTACTTAATACAACCAGTTGGAGTTGGTACAACTATTGTATATGTTGATAATCTAAGACCATTCTTTAATCCAGTAAACGAAAGTCAGACTAGTTTGACTTTCCAAAATAAGGTCACTTTAATTTCTCAGGATGAAAAAGTTGGAGCGTCTGCTACTGCAGTTGTTTCTGCTGCAGGAACAATAACTTCAATAGACATTAGTAATGGTGGAAGAGGATATACTTCTACTCCTTCCATTAGTATTGGAAATACTGCACAATCTATTGGTTTGGGAACAACTGCTATTGCATCTGCTTCTATTCTATCCGGAGTTGTTACCTCAATAACATTGTCAAATGCTGGAACAGGATACACATCAACCAATCCACCATCTATTCTAATTGAACCTCCAACATCAGTTATTGAAACTAATTCTGTAGAGTCTTATTCTGGAGATTCTGGTGTTATTGTTGGGTTTGGAACGACTGTAGTTGGTTCAGATTATAGACTTGTATTTGATCTGCATATTCCAATCGACTCATATTTAAGAAGTTCTTCTATTGTAGGAACATCAGTTACTATGAGTGGAATATCTACAGGAGATTTCTTCATTGTTTATAATTCCAATGTTGGGGCGTCGTCTACTTCAATAATATCTAAGAATATAAGTGGAGCAAATATTGGAGTTGGTACACAATTTGTTGATAATGTTTATCAGGTTGTTTCGGTAAGTAACGTAAGTGTTGCAAATACTGCAATTGGAATTGCGACAGTTGGGACAGCAACAACTATCGTTAGAAGAGTTAATGTGAATGTAACAGGATTTTCTACTACAAATTCTTCAACTATCACAACTTCCAAATATATTGGAGAATTTAGTTGGGGTAAAATACTACTTACTTCTAGAGTTGATACTAATGAATTTAATTTCTATGGAAATAGTGGTGTTTCTGGAATTACTACATCAGCAGTAGTAAGTAGAAGTAATTCTTTAAAATATAAAAATTACTTAGTCTAAATTCCTTAATAAATAGATAAAAAACTCTGTCAAATGTCTGCAATTATAACTGATCAGATTAGAATATTAAACGCTAAGAATTTTGTGTCTGGTGTAAGTTCTTCTGCAAACTCATACTATTCTTTCATTGGATTACCAAATCCATCCGAATATCAAAGTGATTGGGATGAAAATCCACCTGCACCAAAAGATAATTTTGATGAAGAGAATAGTTATTGGGATACTATGATTGCCCTGAAGAAAATCAATTCTTCAGATGTTCGTCAAGTTGTTCCAAAGAGAATTTGGACTTCCGGAACAACATATGATATGTATCGTCATGATTACAGTAGAACAAATATAGCAAAAGTTTCTGGAGCAACAAATTTATATTCTGCTTTCTACTTCGTAATGAATAGTGAGTATAGAGTTTATATTTGTCTACAAAATGGCACCACTCCAGAAACACCTAACGGAAAACCTTCTTTAGATGAACCTCTTTTCACTGATTTAGAACCAAGAGCATCTGGATCAAGTGGAGATGGATACATTTGGAAATATCTTTATACAATTAAACCAGCAGACATTGTAAAATTTGAATCAACTGATTTTATTCCAGTTCCTTTAAACTGGAGCACTTCAACAGATAACTCTGCAGTAAGACAAAATGCCATTGATGGTTCAATAAAAATTATATCTATTACAAATAGAGGAGTTGGGATAGGAACAGCAAATACAACATATACTAGAGTTCCTATTAGGGGAGATGGCACCGGCGCTGAATGTACTATTGTTATCAATAATGACCAGGAAGTAGAAACAGTGACAGTTTCAAATCAAGGTTCGGGATATACTTACGCGAACGTTGATTTAGTTGGAGGAAATGTTCCAACAGGAACTACAAGACCAACATTTGATGTGATTATATCACCAAAAGGAGGTCATGGTTATGACATCTATAGAGAACTTGGGGCATATAATGTTCTACTCTATTCTAGAATAGAAAATAATAATGAAAATCCAGATTTTATTACAGGAAACCAAATAGCAAGAGTTGGAGTTATAGAAAATCCAGAAGTAACTACAGGCACTCTTTTAACTTCAGATAGAGCTAGTGCAGTGAATGCTCTTCGTCTCACTGGTGCTGGGTATAGTTCAGCTACATTTACTGCAGATTCTTTTGTTACCCAAACAGTTTCATCTGGAACAACTGCAGTCGGTAGAGTTATAAGTTATAATCAAACAACTGGAGTTTTAAAATATTGGCAGGATAGAACTCTTGTTGGATTTAATACTGTTGGAACTGCACAAACAAATCCAAGTTATGGATTTGATTTAACAGAATTTACATCATCCCCAGGTACAGGTGGAGCATTAACTATTTCTGGAGGTTCTATAGGAAATCTAACTATTGACAGTAGCTTTAGTGGTATATCTACCATAATAAATAATAGGACATACTACCTTGGTCAGACTTTTTCTAATGGAATTTCAAGTCCAGAAGTAAAAAGGCATTCGGGAAACATCATCTACGTTGACAATAGACCCGCAATTACAAGGTCATCAAACCAAAAAGAAGATATTAAAGTCATTTTGCAGTTCTAAAGAATTATGGCCCAGCAAACAAATCTCAATGTAGCACCGTATTTCGATGACTTTAATCCAAATAATGATTACCATCGAGTTCTTTTTAAGCCAGGATATCCTGTTCAAGCAAGAGAATTAACGACTTTACAGTCTATTTTACAGAACCAAATTGAAAAATTTGGACAACACTTTTTTAAAGAAGGTGCAAAAGTTATTCCGGGAAATACCGGATATAATGCAATTTATTATGCAATACAACTCCAAAATGACTATTTGGGTGTTCCTGTAGCAGCATACGCTGAACAATTAGTCGGGTCAAAGATAACTGGCAGAACTTCTGGAGTAACTGCTGTAGTAGATAAAGTTCTTTTGCCTCAAGATTCTGAGAGGGGGAATCTAACTTTATACATCAATTATTTAAATTCTAGTACGCAAAATAATTCTACTCAACAATTTTCTGATGGAGAACTTTTAACATCAAACATTGTTATTACATCAGGACTTTTAGGAAATACAACTATTCAATCGGGAGAACCATTTGCAATAACTTTAGCAAATAACGCAGCCGCTGTTGGATCTTCTTTTAATGTTTCTGAAGGTATTTACTTTATTAGAGGAAATTTTGTTAACGTAAATACAGAAACATTAATATTAGATCAATATTCAAACAGACCAAATTACAGAATTGGACTTTTTATTAATGAAGAGATAGTCACTTCAGATATTGATGAAGCATTGACGGACAATTCTCAAGGAGAAAATAACTATGCAGCTCCTGGTGCAGATAGATTAAAAATATCCACATTTTTATTTAAAAAATCTCTAACAGACTTCGATGATAATAATTTTATCGAACTTGCAACTGTTGTAGATGGTGCCATTCGCACAAAACAAAATACGACAAGTTACAGCATTATCACAGATGAATTAGCAAGAAGAACTTATGCAGAATCTGGAGATTATGTTGTTTCTCCATTTGATATTTCAGTTAAAGATTCTCTCAATAATAACAAAGGTAATCGTGGAGTTTTCAACAGAGGTCAGTTTACTTATGGGGGAGCAACTCCCGATGATAATTTAGCACTTTATCAAATTTCTCCAGGTAAAGCTTTCGTTAGAGGATATGAAGTTGATTTAATTTCAACGACATTTCTAGATGTTGATAAACCAAGGACTACAAAAACATTAGAAAATCAGTCATTAGTTTATAATACCGGTCCAACACTAAGACTTAATAAAGTTTATGGAGCACCACAGGTAGGATTAGGAAATACTTTTGTTTTAAGCTTAAGAGATCAGAGAGTTGGTTCTTCAAGCACTACGGCTGCTGGTTCTGAAGTTGGATTAGCTAGAGTTTATGACTTTAAGTTGGAATCAGGTTCGTATAATTCCTCAAATAAAGATTTAAATGAATGGCATGTATCTCTTTTTGACATACAACCATTTACCAAAATACATCTAAATTATGAAACAAGTCTTACTGTCCCAACATATGTAAAGGGAAACAATAGTGGGGCATCTGGATTTTTAAAAGATAGTACTTCTTCAAGCAAATCAGTAACATTATATGACGTTAAAGGAAAATTTATTCCAAATGAATCTCTTTCATTTAATGGTATTGAATCTGGTCTAATTGGCGTAGCAGTTACCGCTTATGGAATATCAGATGTAAAATCAGTTTATGGAAAAGTTGGAGCAGCAAATACTTTTAACGCTGATGTAATTCAAACATCGACTGGTGTTATAGGTATTGCAACAGTCGGAGTTCAAACTAATTTCCAAAATGAAGAGTTATTTAGAACAACAATAAAACATACAGTTGGAGTTGGTTCTACAATTATTTACTTAGATTCTCTTCAGTACAGTCCAAATGGAATTGATAATGTTTCAATATCCATAGGTAATTCCATCACCGCAGGTGAAATAAATGGAATAGGAGTAACTAATGCCCCCGTGGTATCTGTTGCTAGCACTTATATTCTAATTAATTCAGCGAATGTTGATTCCATCGGAGTAACTACAACATTAAGTTCCGGTATCTCAACAACAGTTGGATTTGGATCGACTACAATTTATGTGACCAGTATTCCATCAGGTGTTACCATAGGAAGCAGTATTACTGTTGGAACTGGTCTAACAGCAGCTCCTATTGTTGCTGTTGGAAATACTTTTGTTGTAGTTTCATCTGGGTCAACTCTAAATTCGCCTCTGAGAACAACGGTCAGTTCTTTAGTTGGAGTTGGATCTACTTCAATTTTTGTAGGAATTGTAACCGGAGTTATTGCTGGGGTCAGTTCTATGTCAGTAGGAACTATCCTTAAAAATGTTGCTATCGTTTCTGTTGGTGATACTTTTGTAAATATCGGAGCAGCAGATACTGCAGCATCTACAATCTCAGCAGGTGTGGCAGTTACTTTCAATAATGTTTCATCCATGATAACTGGAACTGCTGTAACCTTCTCAAGAATTTCTAGACTTGTTAGTGGAGATGAAGTTGTAATATCAAATCCACTATTAACTAGTACAATAAGATCAGCAAATCCTTTATTCCCAGGTGTTAATCGACTATTCAAAAATAACCTAATTTCTTATACAGATACATCTCTTCCTGACCCAGTTTTTGCAAGAATTGTTAGTGTTGGAACTACTGCTATAGAAGTTACTAATGTCCAAACTGTTTCTGGAATAACTTCTTCACGCTTACCGTCAACATCTTCTTTGGAAGTTACCGATTTAAAAGTAATTAGAACCAACTTAGAATCATCATTAGATAATACTTTATACACAAAACTACCAAAAACTAATATTTCTAATGTTGATATCTCAAGTTCTATTCTAAAAATTAGAAAAACTTTTACAGTAAATATATCTGGAAATCAACTATCAGCAAATGTAACAGCGGGAACAAATGAGACGTTCTCTGCTTTTGATGTTGAAAGATATTCTCTCGTTAGATCTAATGGAACTGTTGAGACATTAACGTCTGACATGTTTGCTTTTATTGCTGGAGGAACACAATTACAAATTTATAATCTTGGTTCCGATGATACAGGAGCAACTTTAACAGCAACACTGGAAAAAATAAATCCAAAATCAAAAGTAAAGAGGAAAAATAGAGTAAAATCGCTGCTAATAAGTAATTCAAAATATGATGGATCTGGAATTGGAGCCACAACCTTAAATGATGGATTAACATATGGAAATTACCCATATGGAACAAGAGTTCAGGATGAGATTATCTCATTGAATACTCCAGACATTATTGAAATTCATGGAATATATCAGTCTGCAGATACAACTGACCCATCTCCACCAAAAGTTGTACTTGCATCTATTACAAGCCCATCATCAACAACATCTGAATTGATCATCGGAGAAGAGATGGTCGGACAGACCAGTGGAGCCATAGCAATTGTTGCCGAAAAACTAACTTCTTCACAAATTTCTTTCATTTATAAGAATCAAAATACTTTCAATGAAGGTGAAGTTATTTCTTTTAGGGAAAGTTCAATTCAAGCACAATCAGTTACTTTAGACACACAAAGTTTTGATATATCTTTCGAATATACATTTAATAATGGTCAAAATGGAACAAACTATGGTCCTGGTTATTTGACAAGAAAGTCTTCTAGTGTAGAGCCCACTAAAAAGTTAAAGGTATACTTTAGTAGTGGATATTATGACTCTACTGATGATGGAGACATCACAACAGCAAGTTCATATAACACTTTTGATTATTCATTAGAAATACCAACTATTGATAATACTAGGGTTACTGATATTCTAGATATTAGACCAAGAGTTTCTGATTATACAGTTTCTGAAAATAGTCGTTCTCCATTAGAATTCTATGGAAGAACTTTTAATTCAACCGGAAATTCTTCAATAAATGTTTTAGCATCGGATGAAACCATCTTAACAACTTTCTCTTTCTATCTTGGAAGAATAGACAGAATTTATCTAGGAAAAGATGGTAAACTTCAAGTAAAATATGGCACTCCAGCAGAAAAACCAGAAAAACCAGTTTCAGTTGATGATTCACTGGAAATTGCCACAATAAATTTACCACCATATCTATATTCACCCAGTGAAGCATCTATTGAATTCTTAGAGCATAAGAGATATAGAATGGTTGATATTAAGCAACTTGAAAATAGAATTAAGAACCTAGAGTATTACACAACTTTATCATTATTAGAGACAAATACATCCAATCTCTTTATTCCAGACTCAGATGGATTGAATAGATTTAAGTCTGGATTTTTTGTTGACAATTTCTCATCTTTCCTACCACAAGAAAATAGAATTTCGATAAAAAATAGTGTCGATGCTCAGAATAAAGAACTAAGACCAAGCCATTACACCACTTCTATTGATTTAATAGAGGGTCCAGTTGTTGGATTAGATCCAAATGCAGATCTTGCATTTGAACCGATTGAAGGAATTAATGTAAGAAAAACTGGAGACATTTTAACTCTTGATTATGCTGAAGTTGAGTGGTTAAAACAATCATTTGCAACTCGCGCCGAAAGTGTTACTCCATTCTTAATCAGTTTCTGGCAAGGAACTGTGGAATTAACTCCAGCGACTGATACCTGGATTGATACTACAAGACTTGAAGCAAAAATTATTAATGCTGAGGGTAATTATGCAGAAACAATTGCAAATGCATCGAGAACATTAAATGTTGATCCACAAACTGGTTTTGCACCAACTGTTTGGAATGCTTGGGTCACTAATTGGACAGGACAAGATGTTATTGAAACAACTAGAACAAGAACTCAATTTGGTCAAGCAACTGGTGGAGGAGCTAGAGCTATTTGGGGAACACTGACAGATACGACGTTTGAGGAAACTTTCCGTGAAGTCAGAGATACTGGAATTGAAACTAGAAATGGTGTAAGAACCGTAGTTACTGAACAATTTGATAGAACTTCTGTCGGTGATAGAGTTGTTCGTAGGGACTTAGTTCCTTACATGAGATCTAGAAATGTTCAATTTGTCTCTAAGAAAGTAAAACCACTTACACAACTATATGCGTTCTTCGACGGAGTTGATGTAACCAAGTATTGTGTTCCAAAATTACTAGAAATCTCCATGCTGTCTGGAGTTTTCCAAGTTGGAGAAACTGTGACAGGATATGTTCAAGCAACAGGTCTCGGTCAAGGAACTGAGGATGTTTCTGCGAAAATAACGTTTAGAGTTGCACAAACCAATCATAAAGAAGGACCATATAATGTACCAAGTTCTACGTACCCACAAAACCCATATAATTCCCAAATTTTACCAGAATCTTATTCTTCAACGTCAACAATATTGAATGTTGACACATTCTCACTCTCAAATGCACCTCAAGGAGAATTTAGTGGATGGGTAGAACCTGGTATGATTCTTGTTGGAAAAACAAGTCAAGCTCAAGCAACAATTAGTAATGTCAGATTGGTTTCTGACCTGTCAGCAACACTAATTGGAAGTTACTATATTCCAAATCCAAATCTAAACATACACCCAAGATTTGAAGCAGGAACAAAAACTTTCACTCTTGTAAATGACAATACTAATGATCAAAACTTAGCAACAACAGTAGCTGAAGAAGCATTTACCTCAAGTGGAACTCTTGAAACTGTTCAGGAAAATATTATTTCAGTTAGAAATGCTAGAATTGAGAATAAGCAGGTATTTGAAGAAAGAGCGGTTGCTAGAACAACAGGTAGCCAACTTGTTAACAGTAGAGTTATCGCACAAACTCAAAGACAGGGAATTGTTGGATGGTATGATCCTCTAGCACAATCTTTCTTGGTTGATAATGAAACAGGTGTATTTTTAACAAGTTGTGATGTATTCTTTAGATCAAAAGATGATGCCGATATTCCTGTTACTTTCCAGTTGAGAACGATGCAGGGAGGATTCCCGACACAAAATGTAATTCCTTTCTCTGAAATTGTTCTAGAACCAGGTGAGGTTAATATTTCTGGTGATGGAAGTGTGGCTACAAATATTCAATTCAAATCTCCAATTTATTTGGAAGGTGGAAAAGAATATTGTATGTGTTTAGCATCAAACTCAACAAAATATAGTGTTTATATTTCAAGAATAGGTGAAAATGATCTATTGTCCCAGACATTTATTTCTAATCAACCATACTTAGGTTCACTCTTTAAATCTCAAAATGCTTCTACTTGGGAAGCAAGTCAGTGGGAGGATCTAAAGTTTACTCTATACAGAGCTGATTTTATTGAAAACGGAACAGTTGAGTTTTATAGTCCTCAACTATCTGAAGGAAATGGCCAAGTTGCAAAACTCTTACCAAATTCCCTCAACTTCAATTCAAAGAGAGTTAGAGTAAGTCTCGCATCAACAATTAATGATTCTAATTTAACTTTAGGCAATACAATTATTCAAGTTGGAACTGGTGCAACAGGAAATTATGTTGGTAGTGCTGGTATTGCAACTGGAACTCTATCAATAACTAATTCTGGAATTGGATATACCCCATCATCTGGGTCATTAACTTACAACAATGTTGTTCTCTCTAGAATTACAGGAAATGGTGCTGGAGCTCTAGCTAACATCACAGTTAGTAACGGTGTTGCAATTGCAGCAACAGTTGTTAATGGAGGAAATGGTTATAAAGTTGGTGATACTGTTGGTATTACTACTTTGGGTTCAATTACAGTTGGTAGAGACGCTAAATTTACCATTGTTTCTATTGCAAATACAAATCAACTCATAATTGACAATGTTCAAGGTGATTTTGCTGTTGGTTCTGCAAATACAATTAGATATACAAATAACTCTGGCATAACAACTGATCTCAATGCTGCTTTAGGTGGAGGTGTTTACATTAATGAGGTAATCACAGAAAGTGATGGTCTTCATATTAAAGTAAATCATAAAAATCATGGAATGTATGCTGATAACAACTTTGTAGTAATATCTGAGGTCGAATCAGATACTAAACCAACAAAATTAACTGCTACATATTCATCCGATTCTACTGGTTCAATATCAGTTGATAATGCATCTGAATTTGCAATCTTTGAGGGTGTTGGCGTAGGAACTACAAATCCTGGATATTTGAAGATTGGAAATGAAATTATTGAGTACACTTCTGTTTCTGGAAATGTAATCGGTGGTAATATAAACAGAGGTGAAAATCCATTATCTTATCCAGTAGGATCTCAAGTTTATAAGTATGAAAATAATGGCGTTTCTTTAAGAAGAATAAACAAAACTCATAATTTGGACAATGTTACAATAGAAAATCCCGTTGATTTTGATTACTATCATATTAAATTGGATATGTCTTCAGACGGGGTTGACAGATCAACCGGAATTGGATATCAAAAACTATATCAAAATCAAACTAAATCTGGTGGAGGATATTCTATAAAAGCATCTCAAAACATTCCATTTGAAATTATTACCCCTGTTGTTCAAAATCTAACGGTTCAGGGTACATCATTAAGTTCTGAAATTAGAACTGTAACTGGAAGAAGTATTAGTGGTACAGAGATTGCTTTTGTAGATAATGGTTTTGAAACGATTTCTATAAACAAACCAAATTATCTTTCATCACCTAGAATGATTTGTTCCAAAATTAATGAGACAAATAATCCAAATCTCCAGGATATTCCAGGTAATAAGTCCATGAATTTGAGATTGAGATTGGACACCACAAACACATACTTATCTCCAGTTATTGATACACAAAGAGTTAGTACAATTTTAACCTCCAATAGAATTAATAGTGTAATCTCAGATTATGCTACGGATGAAAGACCGAATTCTATATTTAATGATCCATCCGCATTCCAGTATGTTTCAAAAGAAATAAGTTTAGAAACACCAGCAACCTCGATAAAAATTATTCTAAATGCGTATGTTAATTCTTATTGTGATTTAAGAGGATTTTATGCCATTAGTGAAAATCCCGGATTTGAACCAATATTTGCACCATTCCCAGGATATGAAAATCTAGACTTTAGATCCCAGATTATCTCACAGGAAAATAGTGACGGAAGACCAGATAGATATGTTACTCCATCATCTTCTCTAGAATTTGACTCCAAACTCTTAGATTTTAAAGAGTATTCATTTACTGCAGATAATTTACCACCATTTAGAACTTATCGAATTAAACTCATAGCGACTTCCACAAATCAAATCTACGTTCCAAGAATTAAAGATTTGAGAGTTATTGCTTTAGCTTGATATGGATTATATAAAAGTAAAGGGTCATGATAGTTTAATTCGTGACCCCCAAACCAATTCAATAATTAACACAAACATGTCTGAATATCAAGAGTATGTTTCGAGAAAAAAAATAAAAAATGAAGAGCAACAAAAAATACAAAATTTAGAGAGTGATGTTGCTAATATAAAAGATGATTTAGATGAAATTAAATTTTTACTTAGGAGTTTAGTCAATGAATCCAAATGATATAGAACTAGAAAATCTATCAAAGAATTTTGAATATGTAAAAGCTTCTATGGAAATAGACTCAATAGATGATATTGATGCTCTTAGAAATATTTCCAAATCTTACATGAAGTTGTATATGAAACAACAAGAAGTTTTATCTGCGATGTTAAGTAAACCATAAATATTTTAAGAGGTAATAGAAAATGGCGCAACCAGCATCTAGACAAGAATTAGTTGATTATTGTAAAAGAAAACTTGGAGCGCCGGTGTTGGAAATCAACGTTGCTGATGAGCAAGTTGATGACTTAGTAGACGACGCAATACAATTTTTTCAAGAAAGACACTTTGATGGCGTTGGTCAGGTATTTTTAAAATATCAAATAACTCAAGATGATATAAACAG
>JACCDO011323733.1_pt1 | contig 15457 bp, 4 predicted proteins | sample 7446101 | NCBI WGS metagenome assembly JACCDO01 (sample SAMN15323440, study PRJNA562643) | freshwater metagenome | isolation source: river surface water | place: USA:Blue River Watershed | collected 2017-08-16
CTCAGATGCTGTAAATTGGTCAGCAGGTGTTTTACTCTATGGATTCAAACCAAGTGTAAATGAATATACTGATTCAAATAATAATAAATATAAAATATGGGGATGGAAAGAGCAGATTACTGATACTATTGACCAAAAGTATATGTTAGCAGATGCAGGCGATTCTGATACATACAATACAATAAAAAGACTTTCATCTATAACTGCACCGACTCCCACACCGACTCCCACACCAACTCCCACGCCAACTCCCACGCCAACTCCCACGCCAACTCCCACACCAACTCCTGTGCCCATTGGTAGCTCAAGCTCCTCTGCAGAAGTTAGCACAGGTGCAGGTGCAGGTGCAGGTGCAGGTGCAGGCGCAGGTGCAGGTCCTGTGCCCATTGGCAGCTCGAGCTCCTCTGCAGCAGTTAGCACAGGCACAGGTGCAGGTGCGGGCCCCACAGCAGCACCCCAGGTGCCCCGAGGTATTGGTAGCTCCAGTAGCTCCCAGCGGTCCCAACAACAAGGTACAGACCTCCAATCCCTAATTGCGAACCTCACAAATGCCCTCACAAACCAGGAGCGTTGCGCAGACGCCCCGAATAGACGCCCTCCTGCACGTATTCGCAATTATTCAACACCCAATGATACAACCTTGCCACCTCCCCAACCAGCCCTAAATGTCGCACATCTAGTTGCCACGGTCGCATCCCTGCAACCATCCACTGTAACAACAGATGATTCGTCCGTGCAAACGCTTTTCATCCGTAAATATAACCAGTTACGCAGAATTCCTCCAGATGATAATGATAGTATTTTGCTAATTTACACACAGTTCCGTAATTTCTACGATAATTTTTACAGTATTCTGGATGATAATAATCGGCGTATATTCCGTGAGCTGAACTTTGATATACAGGCGCGTTTAATTAATATCATTAACCAATTTAACCGTGATACAATGATTGCACTCCATTATTCACTCGACCAGAACTTTGCGGTGGAGGACATTGAAGATGCAGGGGCAGCCGCAGCAACTGCCGCAGATTCGATTGGCGGGTCTGATGCATATTCCATGCTGAAGCCGCGTATATTGAGTGAAATCGAGGCTGCAATTCGGGGGCAGCTGCAGGAGAGTTGCAAAGCTGATGGGGCAGGTGCAGGTGGTGCAGGCGCAGCAGGTGCAGGAGGTGGAGGCGCAGGAGCAGGTGCGGCAGGCGCAGGTGGCCAGCCAGACGCAGGTAGTGGCCCAGTGCCTCCCTACGTGCCGCCTGCAGGTGGTAGTGGAAGCCTTCCGACTCTCATCCCTCCAACACTTCCAGGCAGTGCATCGATGCTCTCAACCGCAGCAGCGGCAGCGGCAGCTGCTGCGAAGGCAGCGGCAGATGCACGGGCTGCAACTGCAGGCACAGGTGCAGGACTCCCCTCATGCCCGCCTGGCACCTGCCAACAGCAGACAGATGCTTGTGCAGCAACTGATGACCAGCGTTCCAACTGGCAATATATGATTCTCCCATCCGCTGGCGCGGCAAAATGCAGCGAGCAGCCGAAAGCAGCACCGAGCCTGATTTGGGGCGAGTAAAACGGGGCGGCGAGTGAAACGGACAGCAAGTAATTTTACAACAATTCTGCAGTTATAATAATGAAAGACAGTGTTCTACATTTTCTTTTACTATTATTCGCCGTTGCACTCATCTCACTAATTGCAATTAGGACAGAAGGTTTCAGTGGCTCGGCAAGTGATGCAGCTGCTGATGTGCCCGAAGGGCAGGGAAGCTCCTCGAGCTCAATGATCGCCGCAGCTGTGCCCGAAGGGCAGGGAAGCTCCTCGAGCTCGATGGTCGCCGCAGCTGTGCCCGAAGGGCAGGGAAGCTCCTCGAGCTCGATGGTCGCCGCAGCTGTGCCCGAAGGGCAGGGGAGCTCCTCAAGCTCTATGGCAATTCGAGAGGTAGTTGTGCCACCCGTTGGGAGTTCCAGTTCAAGCGTCGCCTCCATCCTAAATGGTATTCATTCCGTTACGCCACCTGCAGCTGCGCTGCCAGGACAGAGGCATGCATCGAATCAGTTCATAGGATTCCCACAGATTGTGCTTGTTGGAGACGGGTCTGCCAGACAAATGCCACCGGCTTTAGAGGAGGAAGAGGAGGTCGCTGCAGCTGTCCCAGAGGTGGTGGTGCCTATTGTGGCCACAGTGAAGGCGGCTCTTACTACCCCTAAAAGCAATACTTCTAAATATGTTGCAGCGGCGGCATTTACGGCGGCAGGCGTGGGGGTTGCTTATATATTAATTCGCAAATGAAAACTACCTTATACAGTAGTTTGGCCGTCAAATGGATTATAAAGTTAAATTGCTTATATTATTTGTTGTAGGAGTCGTATTATTATTTAAAGGCGCCCTTACTGATTATACACCATTATATAAACAGCCATCTGAGCCGTTCCTTCTTCCTAATTGCAGTGTTGGTGTGTCGCCAGTTAGTTTGCAAACGGCATATAATGCCCCATATGTTTATATAAAACATGCAACAACTGGAATGTATCTTACAACATTGTGCGATGCATCAAATAATTTACCATTAACAATAACAGATTATAAAAATGCCCCTAAATTTAAATTAACATATAATTATAATAATGGATTTCCTAATTATACTATATTAAATTTACAAACAAATAAATATTTATCAATTGATAACACAAAACAATCTCCTCTTTGTGAAGGAACTTCTGGTGTAGTCAAAATAGATAAAACATCTACCTCAAATGTTTATAGTATTTATAATGATACAATAATAAATGGCCAATTAGGAGCAGCTAAAATTAATAATGATGTATTTCTATTTCCTATGAAAAATTTACTCAAACTACCGCTAACAAATATTAAACAACTTATATTTGCATATGGATGTGGATTTGCAGTAACAGGTGATGGATTATTATATAGTTGGGGTTCAAATATATCATTATTAGGAAATCCTGCAATCATAAATACAACCCAATCAATAAATCCACGAGTTGTTCCTGGTATAACAAATGTCAAAAAAGTAATGTATAGTTCATCATTTATGATGGCATTAACAAATACAAATGATTTATATGTATGGAATAAGTATGGAGCGAAGACATATACTAGTCCTACAAAAATAGCATCAAATGTTCAGAATATATATGGTTCTACAAATATTACCCAAGGGAATATTAATAATGCATTTTATATTGATACAAATGGTTTATTATATGAATGTAACTCATCAACATTTATTTTAAGTAATTTATCATCGACAATTAAAGTAACAGATGTATATGCTTATCAATCATTTCCAACAGTATCGTATAATGTTAGACAGACGACTGGAAATTTTACCAAAACTCTATGTACACTTTCCACAGCACCTTCAGTTACTCCTGAAACAATTTTTATAAAAACATCGACTGGAGATATATATTGTAAAGGATATAATGTTGAAGGAAATCTTGGGATGGGAACATCTGGATATAGTAATAATAGATTTACACCAGTAACAGTGCAAACAACGACTGTTATGGTTGGGGGTGTTATTTCAACAAAAGATACTTGTGTAGGTGGCCCAGATAATCCTAATTTTTATTATTATGTAAATTTTGTTAAAAATACAAACTTGAAGAATGTTAAAGAAATTGTAAATGGATTTGTATTATTAAATGATGGAACAATGCAACGATTAGGGTTAATAGATCAAGCAGCACGCACTGTGTATGCAACTCCTCGCGCTATGAATGTTGATGATGCAAATCCATCTGCACGTGGCTCACGGCTATTTTATACAGGTAGCAGTATAACAACATTGACAACCACGAATAAACTAGTATCATACCTTGGTGTTCAATTTGTTATGGCAAAGCAGGCATCACAATTAGACCGTGAAACAATTATTGAGATGGGTCCATCGCAAGATATTGCAAGTGCAATTACATCAGAAAATAATGGATATGCATGGGGTAGTGGTGTATTAGGTCGTAATACATTAACTGAATCATCATCTGTTCCTGCACCACCTACTATAGTATTTAATTATGATACATCATTTTCCCAATGGGTATTCGAGGCACCTGACCCACCTGATAAATGCTGCTCAGGGGCTGATTGCAAAGCCAAACAGTCCTCCCTAACTGCAAGCTTCCAGCCTTGGAACTCGAAGGACCTCTCTGAATGTGATACCTGCTCAGCGTCATTTAGCGGGTCATATGACCCTTGCACAACACCGAAAGGTGATTGTATCAACACGCAGACCTCCCTAACTGCCTCCAATATCAAATGGAGCGGCAGCGACCTCCAGCAATGTCAAGCATGTGGTTCCCTCAAGCAGAATAGCTTCGACCCCTGTAAATCAGCCAGCTGCAAAGCCAAACAGGACTCCCTAACTGCTAGCTATATTCCTTGGAACTCCAAGGACCTCGCAGAGTGCAACTACTGTCCAGACCAAACCGGCTCCTATAATCCCTGCTCTGCATCTGGAGAATGTGCGACTCAGCAAGCGAATCTGACTGCCTCGAATATTAAGTGGAGTGGCTCAGACATTCCCCAGTGCCAAGCTTGCGGCTCCCTCAAGCAGAACAGTTTCGACCCCTGCAAATCAGATGCCTGCAAAGCAAAACAAGCATCCCTAACTGCAAGCTTCCAGCCCTGGAATTCTGCAGACCTTTCTGAGTGTAATTATTGCGACTCCCTCACTGGTAGTTACCAGCCATGCGCACCAGGAGCAGACTGTGAGAAAACCCAGCAATCCCTAACTGCCTCGAATATCAAGTGGAGCGGTTCCTCTATTCCCCAGTGCCAAGCATGTGGTTCGCTCAAGCAGAACAGCTTCGATCCATGCAAGTCTGACCAATGTAAAGCGAAGCAAGCATCCCTAACTGCGAGCTTCCAGCCCTGGAACTCGGCCGACCTCTCTGAGTGCAACTACTGCGATTCCCTCAGCGGCAGTTACCAGCCCTGTGCGCCAGGAGCAGACTGTGAGAAGACCCAGCAATCCCTAACAGCTTCCAACATCAAATGGACAGGCTCAGACATTCCCCAGTGCCAAGCATGCGGGTCCCTGAAAAACAACAGTTTCGACCCCTGCAAATCGGACCAGTGCAAGGCGAAGCAAGCCTCCCTAACCGCGAGCTACATCCCTTGGAACTCCAAAGACATCCCAGAGTGCGACAAATGCGATTCTTTAGCCGGCAGTTATGAACCCTGCTCCGCCTCTGGCGACTGCCAGAATACACAGGCCTCCCTAACAGCCTCCCGCGTCAAGTGGGCCGGCTCTGACCTACCCCAGTGCCAGGCCTGTGGAACTCTCAAGCAGAACAGTTATGACCCCTGCAAATCAGAGGCCTGCAAAGCAAAGCAATCCTCCCTAACTGCAAGTTTTCTCCCTTGGAACTCCAAGGACCTCCCCGAGTGCGACAGCTGCGACACTCTCAGTGCTAGTTACACACCCTGCTCCGCCTCTGGTGAGTGCGACGCCAAACAACAATCCCTAACTGCGTCTGGAATCCCCTGGTCAGGCTCCTCCTTAGCCGAATGCCAGGCATGCGACTCCGACCTGAAAGGAAAGTCCTGGGCACCTCCTGTTGCGTCCAGCAGCTCCTCTGCGGCTCCTGTGGCTTCGAGCAGCTCCTCTGCAGCTGTAGCCAGCAGCTCATCATTCGCGGCCATCGCCTCTAGCAGCTCTTCTGCAGCTCCCATCGCCTCGAGCAGCTCCTCTTGGATGCCATTTGCCTCCAGTAGTTCTTCTGCCCCACCTCCCTACATGGGGTCTAGTAGCTCCTGGCTGCCATTTGCCCCACCACCCCTAACTGCCGCACCACAGCCACAACAACAGCAGCAGATTATTCGCGTCAAACAGCAGCCAACACAGGAGCCCAAGAGGACCCCCCTACAACGCGTTGACCAACTACCAACGCTCCCCAAGCCGCCAATTGTCATACAACTCAACAACGTCAATCAGCAGCAGCCAAAGAAGCCCGATGTGGAATACCCCCGCCTACTTGACAATTGCAATCGTATTTTCAAACAGAAAATGGCCGATGGCTCAACAATTAGCAGGACGAAATGTTAACCCCCGACTTGCTATAAATCCCTTCATTATTTATTCTTGTAAATAATTAAGGAGTTTGAAAGGCAATGGCATCAATGAATAATATATATTTTATAAAATACGATAAAAAATGGTGTCTCAATAAGGGCCATGCATATGATTATATAGGTGCAATTGGGGCAACTTCAAGTAATTATCAAAAGACTGTTACAAGACTGGTTGATGATACCACTGCAAATACATTTTTAAATACATATCCTCAGATTTTTGAGTTTCCTCTTAGTGATTATACAAGAACTGATGCAGATGAATTTGGAGATACTTATAAATATGATAATAATAGTGAGAAAAATCCAAAAGAAAATACAGTATTTTTTTATTTAACTACAAATTCAGCAAATGTAATTGCAGCAGATGGTGCAAATTGTACTGACCAAACTGCAAAATATGGATTATCAAACTGTCGTTTAAGCAATGTATTAGGAGCAACTATTTATCAAAAAAATAGAACAACTGGCACAAATACATCAAATAATAATGTATTTTTTAATCATGATTCGGGTGGGACAGATAGTAACAGGTGCTATTTTGCAGATGCAACAGATAAAAATAATAAAGCAACAACTGTTGCTGATGACTATAAAAATAAACAAGATACAATTCGATATGCTATATATGATTTAAAAGATTTAACACAAGCTAATATATTTAATGCAAATTCATTTATTATAGCTCAGATAACTGCTAATCCACTTGGCTCTGCAAATCTTATAAAAAGAGGGCGTCTTTGGCGCGGCGACCAGCCAAATGCAAGTATTTCATTAACAACATCAAGCTGGACAGCAAATCCAAGTAATAAAAATCAATATTTTATTGAAGGAACTATTGTAAATAATACAGGCGCACCAACAAGTGCAGGATGGCCACAAGTTAAATTTACAAATCGTATGTATGTATTTACATCATTTTCAACATGGACTCCTAATACTGCACCAAATATTGTTAGTAGCCTTCTAACTGCAACAGATACAGCCCCTATTCAGACTGGAACATCATATATTTATAGAACAACATATACAAATGTAACAACAGCAACTCGAGGAACAAAACTACGCTTAATAATTGATATGCAACAGCAAAAATTATTTATTAACTTATGCGACACAGGTGATGTTGAATTAACAACACCTGGTTGGGGATATAACACTTTATATAATAAATTAAGGGAAGGAACGCAAGTTCGCCTTAAATTATATGACTCTTTCATTTTTGATAATGATATTGCATTACAACCAACAACAATGCGCGATGCGGTAACAAAACAGGGATTTGCTGAATTTATTATTCCATCCGCCGCAATCTGCTTTGCACAGCTATGTGACCCAATTAAGCAAAGCAATTCTGCCTCCTATATACCTTATAATACGGCTACAATCCCTGAATGCAGGAGCTGTCCTGTTGCGACCTACTCTCCTGACGCTGAATGTAATACGCAAATTACGAGCTTCACCCAGCAATTCAAACCAATTCTACCGACTGCCGGCTCTGCATTTCCACAGTGCACGTTCTCCGCCAGCAAGGGCTTCTCCTACAGTCCTGACGCCGCCTGTCAGACGCGTATCAACAGCGCATCTGCGAGCTATCTGCCCGTCCAGCCAAATGCAGGGTCCGCCTTGGCACCGCAGTGCACCAATGCAACACAGAAAAACTACTCCTACAGCCCTGACGCCGAGTGTCAAGCACGTATCAACTCTGCCTCAGCAAGCTACAGACCAGTGCAGCCAAATGCAGGCTCAGCCTTGGCACCACAGTGCACCAATGCAACACAGAAAAACTACTCCTACAGCCCTGAAGCAGAATGTAATGCGCAAATCACATCAGCCACAGCGAGCTATAAACCGGTCCAGCCAACCGCAGGGCAAGCATTCCCTCAATGCACCTACTCCGCCAGCAGCGGGTTTTCTTATTCACCAAACGCAGAATGTGATGCAAAAATCACCGCTGCGACGACAAGTTACAAACCGGTCCTACCGACCGCCGGCCAGGCATTCCCTGAATGCACCTACTCCGCAAGCAGCGGATTCTCCTATAATCCTGGCGGCACATGCGACTCCCTAATTGCCGACTTCCAACAACAATTCAAGCCGATTCTGCCAAACGCAGGCACAGTCTTCCCTCAGTGTAAATTTGCCCCCAATGCAAGCGCATCCTATTCACCTGATGCAGAGTGCCAGGCACAACTCAACTCTGCGAGCGCCAGCTACAAGCCGGTCCTGCCGAACGCCGGCCAGGTCTTCCCACAATGCGCCAATGCATCACAGAAAAACACCTCCTTCAGCCCCGACCAGGCCTGCCAGGACCGCATCAACTCGGCCTCCGCCAGTTACCTGCCTGTCCAGCCGAATGCTGGAACAGCCTTAAAACCAGAGTGCACCTACGCAACACAGAAAGATGCGTCCTTCAGCCCTGACGCAGCCTGCCAGGCTCGAATCGACTCAGCATCCGCCAGTTACATGCCCATCCAGCCGAATGCTGGGACAGCATTAAAACCGGAGTGCACCAATGCAACACAGAAAGGCACTTCCTACAGCCCTGATGCAGAATGCGACTCCCTAATTGCCGATTTCACAAAGCAATTCAAACCAATTTTGCCAACCGCTGGCAAAGTGTTCCCACAGTGCCAATTTTCCGCGAGTAGTGGCTTCAATTACAATCCTGACAGCCAGTGCGACGTCGAAATCGCCGCGGCGACTGCGAGCTATAAACCTATCCTGCCGAGCGCTGGCCAAATATTCCCGTCATGCGCCTATGCAACCCAGAAAGGTGCTTCCTATTCTCCTGATGCACAATGTGAGCAGCAGATTGACGCTGCGAAAGCGGCCTACAAACCGGTCATACCGACAGCCGGCCAATCATTCCCTCAATGCACATATGCAACCCAGAAAGGAGCATCCTACTCCCCTGATGGCGATTGTGATGCCCGCATTCAGGCGGCGACGAAGAGTTTCATGCCATTTGCGAAAGCTGGCACTGCGTTCCCTGAATGTGCCAATGCGGCAAACAGCGCTGCATCCTATTCGCCTGATGCGCAATGCCAGGCACGTATTGACGCTGCCAAGAAGGCGTTCCAGGCGTTCGAGCGAGCAGGCACAGCATTCCCTGAATGTGCCAATGCAAGTCAAGCAGACCAGACATATGACCCAAGCGACCTCTGTCAGGCCCGCATTGACGCTGCCAAAGCGGCCTACAAGCCGTTCGCAAGAGCCGGCACAGCATTCCCTGAATGCGCCAATTCACGCCAGAAGGAGGAATCCTACAGCCCTGATAAACAATGCAATGAGAAGATTACAAGTTACACTAGCAATTTCAGGCGAATTGAGCCAACTGCTGGCTCCGCATTCCCTGAATGCAGTCAGGCAGGTAGTGCGGGATTTACATATAATTCGGACGCGGCATGTAAGACGCTCTTTGACACATATAAGGCGCAATTCAAGCCGGTTCTGCCGGCAGCAGGTAGCCAGTTCCGTGAATGCACATTTACGGCAATGGCTGGCGATTCTTATAACCCTGATGAGGATTGTCGTGCAAAAATCAACGAGTTTGCTTCGCAATTTAAACCGATTTTCCCAACGGCGGGCGATATATTCAGTGAATGCAAATATTCACCCTCCTATGCAACGTATAATACAAATACTGACAGCCTGTGTAGCAAGCAGATAGAGAAAGCGAAGAGCGCATACATGCCAATTGAGCCGACTGCGGGGAGCCAGTTCAAGGAGTGCGCGGCTGCGAAGGAGGCGGGTTACAGTTACAGCCCGAATGCGGAATGCCAGGCGCAGATTGACGCGGCGGTCGCAGATTTCAAACCGGTCAAGCCGAGCGCGGGGGCTGTATTTAAGCAGTGTGTGAGCGCCAGCCAGCGTGAATTCACATATGAGCCGGCTGGCCAATGTGCCTCGGCAATTGCGGCATATAAGAGCGAATTTAAACCAATTCCACGCGCTGGCAGCGTCTTCCCTGAATGCCGTAACACGAGTGACGCGCAATATGCATATAATCCGGATGGACAATGTGCATCCATGATAAATGATTATAAGGCGCGGAATATTGCAATTTTACCGACAGCGGGAAGTCAGTTTGCAGAATGTAGGAATGCGACAGATAGGGGCTACTCATTCACACCTGCGGCACCGCCGCCCCCGCCTGCAGCGAGCTCCTCGGCGGCCGCCCCGAAAGTGATTAAGAAGGAGGGAGGAATTATTGCAACACCGAGTGGGGGTGTTTTCTTCATTAAGAGGGATGATGGTGGGGCAAATTATGGGGCGCTGAAGGCGGAGATTGATGCAAAGCAAGCAGAGTCACAGAAGGCTCTTCGACAGGCTGAGCCGCAGTTGCAGCAGCAACCGCAGATGCAGCAAAAGCCGCAGCCGCAGCAGCAAAAGCCGCAGCCGCAGCAGCAAAAGCCGCAGATGCAGGCCCAGCAACCCAAATCACCCTGTAAAAGCATTGACCCGAAGGCATCGACATACCAAAATATCCTTGGAATTATTCAATGCGATATCAACAGATTTCTTGCAGCCACGAAGAGTTTATTTGCATAATTCCCGGCCTGCCCCCTAGAGTTATTATTAGAGCTGTTTAAAAACAGGTGTAATAATAGCTCGGAGTCGCCAAATGAAATTTTCAATTCGATTGTTACTATTGTTCGCAATAGTGGCAATTATATTATACTTCCGAAAGCCGCTTTTAGAGTGGTTGCCTCTGTATAGAGAGCCCTTCCTACTTCCTAATTGCAGCATTGGAGTCTCTCAGGTAGGCCTGGACGCGGCTGTAGCAGCTCCTTATGTATATATAAAACATGCTAAAACAGGCACATATTTATTAGAGGATGCGAGTGGAGCGACGCCTGTAAACCAGACAATTACAGATTATAGGTCCGCGCCGCGATATAAGATTGAAAAATCTGCAGCAGGATATAGGATTTATCCTGTAAGTAGTGCTGGTGTAGTTGATAATACAAAGTATTATGAGGTGCGTAATCGATTTGCGCCAGTGACAACCGCGACTGATTTGCAGATTGTTGCAAATACTGGGGCGCCGGCTAGTTTTGCGATTGGTTCGAGCGCGGCGACAGATGCTGCTGGGGGATGGTTGACTGCTGTTAAACTTGATGCAAATAATGTTAATATATTTCCTACTACAAATGCTGGAACTAATTATTTAACAAATGTTACACAAGTTGCATGCGGATTGGCACATACAGTAGCAATAACTACAAATGGAGACTTGTATGTATGGGGCAGTAATATGGTAGGCCAATTGGGTTATACCAAAGCCCCTTTTATTATTACACCAACATTAATGTTAAATATGCCAACAAATATTACAAAATTTATACAAATTTCGTGTGGTGCAAGTCATACTGTAGCAATAGCAGATAATGGTAATATTTATGCATGTGGATTTAATGATAATGGTCAATTGGGAAATGGAACATATGTTAATCAAGATACATTTGTTCCTATAATAAACCCAGGAAATGTTAGATTTATACAAATTGCATGCGGAGATGCCAATACAGCTGCAATAACAGATACTGGTGACCTTTATACATGGGGAAATAATAATGAGTATCAATTGGGTGATGGAACACGTGATAGTAAAAATATTCCAAATATAGTTATAAAACCATCAAATGTAACTAAGTTTACACAAGTTAGGTTTGGATATGCACATACATTAGCATTAACAGATAATGGTGAAATATATGCATGGGGTCGGGGGATGTATGGGCAATTAGGTGTTGCCGAACTATCAATGAAATCATATTCCACACCAGTTTTAACAAAAAAACCATCAAATATAAATAAATTTACACAAATTGCTTGTGGATGGAATCATTCTGCTGCAATAGCAGATGATGGTAATCTATATTGCTGGGGGAGTAATAATAAGGGTCAATTAGCAATAAGTCTATATGTAGATAAACTATATACACCAACTAAAACTAGCAAACCGCAAAATGATATTAACTTTACAAGAGTTTACTGTGGACAAGATTCTACATTTGTAATAGGAAATAATGGTAATATTTATGCATGTGGATTAAATAATAGCGGACAATTAGGCGATGGGACACGTGATAATAAATCAACATTAGTTATTGTTGTGAAACCGTCAAATATTACATATGCACATGTTAATCATTATTATGAACATACAGCTGCAATTTCAGATACTGGTAATTTGTATACATGGGGTAATAATGGAAATGGTCAATTGGGCGATGGGACTACTACTCAATCATCAATACCAATACAGCCTGTTCTTCCAGACCCCAACGCTCCAGGCAATAAAGCAGACTCCCAATGGATATTTGAGGCACCTGACCCGCCTGATAAATGCTGCTCAGCATCCGATTGCAGGGCCAAGCAGGCTGCGCTGACTGCAAGTTATATTCCTTGGAACTCCAAGGACCTCTCTGAATGTGACACTTGCTCAGCGTCATTTAGCGGGTCCTACAATCCTTGCACAACGCCGACGGGCGATTGTATCAATACACAGACCTCCCTAACTGCCTCCAACATCAAATGGAGTGGCTCAGACATCCCTCAATGCCAAGCTTGCGGGTCCCTCAAACAGAACAGCTTTGATCCCTGTAAATCGGCCAGTTGCAAGGCCAAGCAGGCCCAGTTAACAGCGAGCTACATTCCTTGGAACTCAGCCGACCTCTCAGAGTGCAATTACTGCGACTCCCTCAGCGGCAGTTACCAGCCCTGTGCACCAGGAGCAGACTGCGAGAAAACCCAGCAATCCCTATCTGCCTCCAATATCAAATGGAGTGGCTCAGACCTCCCTCAGTGTCAGGCATGCGGTGCCTTGAAACAGAATAGCTTTGACCCCTGCAAGTCGGATGTTTGCAAAGCGAAGCAAGCATCCCTAAGTGCAAGCTTCCAACCTTGGAACTCGACCGACCTCTCAGAGTGTAATTACTGCGACTCTCTATCAGGTTCCTACAGCCCCTGCTCCGCATCAGGAGATTGTGAAACCAAACAACAGTCCCTATCTGCTTCCAACATCAAATGGAGTGGCTCAGACCTTCCCCAGTGCCAGGCATGCGGTGCCTTGAAACAGAACAGCTTCGACCCCTGCAAGTCGGATGTTTGCAAAGCGAAGCAAGCATCCCTAAGTGCAAGCTTCCAACCTTGGAACTCGACCGACCTCTCAGAGTGTAATTACTGTGACTCTCTATCAGGCTCCTACAGCCCCTGCTCCGCATCAGGAGATTGTGAAGCCAAACAACAGTCCCTATCTGCTTCGAAAATTGCCTGGACAGGCGCAGACCTCCCTCAATGCCAGACATGCGGCGCCTTGAAACAGAACAGCTTCGACCCTTGCAACTCGAATGCTTGTAAAGCGAAGCAAGCCCAGTTAACAGCGAGCTACATCCCTTGGAACTCGAAGGATATCCCAGAGTGCGACAGCTGTGACTCTCTCGCTGGCAGTTATGAGCCATGTGCACCAGGGGCAGACTGTGAAACCAAGCAACAGTCCCTAAGTGCATCTGGGATCCCTTGGTCAGGCTCTTCCTTAGCAGAGTGTAATTCATGTGACGATACTCTAAAAGGAAAATCCTGGGCACCTCCTGTGGCCTCCTCCAGCTCCTCCGCAGCTCCCGTCGCCTCCTCCAGCTCCTCTGCAGCTCCCAGAGTCGCCTCCTCCAGCTCCTCTGCAGCTCCCAGAGTCGCCTCCTCAAGCTCCTCTATAAAACCAGCAGCATCCTCAAGCTCCTTAGCCCCTGCCCCAGTAATTGGCTCCTCCAGCTCATCGGCCAGGCAGATTGTTGCCGCAACTCCTTATGCACCGGTTGAGCAGCCGAAACCGCAGCCACCGCCAGCATCTGTCGGCAATATTGTCATCATCGATACACCTTCAGATTCAACTGCCCTTCGCAGTCGCATCAAGCAGAAGCTCGATGAGCAGCCGCAAGTGCAGACCCAGGCCGAGGTCCAGCAGCCGCTGCTGCAGCTGCCCCAGAAGCAACCGCCCACCGTCGATTGCAGCAAATACGACTACAAAAACAACTTCCCAACCAATCTAATTGACCGTATTGTGTGTGATGTAAATAAAGTGCTAGATGCTGCGAAAACACTTCTTGAATAAGAGCGATTAAACTCCGGGCCAACTATTTCCCATTCTACAATAGTTTGTAAAATGGGAACTGGTATATCAAGATTGTCAGATGAACCTATTAAGGAGGGGTTTGCTATCATATCACAGCGAGTAACTGTTATTCGATATCCACCAGCTGGAAACCCAACTGCTATAAGCAGAACAACTGAAACATGGAGTATTCCAGGTGTTCGCACGTATTATTTATTTACAGTTGCATATCCTCAACGTAAATACATTGGTCTTAGCTCAACAGCAACAATTAATGTAGCCGCTAGGGAATCGGCCCTTATTGAGTTTGTTGATTTTGCACTTCCAGATGCTTCATCATATGTATATGCATGTATTAATCGGCGAACAGGTAAATTAATTCCATTACAAAATGGAACATTAAAAACTCCTCAGCCAATTGCATCAAATGGGTTACGACCCATTGCGGAAATTCGACTTGCAGCTGAGCAGAGCGATTGGGTTTGGAAAGATACAACATTTAATGGAGAACCTGTCCAATTATGGATGGATATTCCCTATCAACAATTTTCTTATACATTAACACAAAATCAATTACGTGCAAATGGTTTAACAGGAAATCCAGATGATACAACTGAATATAATATCCCAGTTACCATACCAATTGGAACTGAAACAAGCGCAACAACGCTGTTAAATTATGGAGCATTTGCAATGGATTCATCTCAGCAAAATTCACGTGGTGGAATTATTGTTCAGAAAGATGCAACAGTTGCTTATTATGAGGGCCAAGTATTTGGTCGCACAATGTATATTTTAAAAATTGACAGACGAAGTGGTTTTGTTGTTCCAGATTTAACAAAGTATGAATACACATATGTAAACAGTAGAGATGTTCCATGGAATGATGTAAATACAGGGACAGCATTTACATGGACCTCATTTATTGATAAAGGAGACCGCTATGAATTCTTGACACCATTTATTTTAAAAGAGGGTGCTGCTGCATTTAATGCTACACAACTTAAATTATTAATTCGTAAACCCGCAGAAGCAGTCGCCTCCTCTAGCTCCTCAGCCCCACGTCTAATTGCCTCCTCGAGTTCCTCAGCACGCCCAGTTGCCTCTAGCAGCTCTTCTGCCCCGCCCCTAATTGCTTCTTCGAGCTCCTCCATGGCGCCCCTAATTGCCTCCTCGAGCTCCTCAGCACGCCCAGTCGCTTCCAGCAGCTCCTCAGCACGCCCAGTCGCTTCCAGCAGCTCCTC
>JACCDO011325217.1_pt1 | contig 15452 bp, 9 predicted proteins | sample 7446101 | NCBI WGS metagenome assembly JACCDO01 (sample SAMN15323440, study PRJNA562643) | freshwater metagenome | isolation source: river surface water | place: USA:Blue River Watershed | collected 2017-08-16
TATCGACCAAAGCAATGTAACGCGGTTAATGGCATTATACAATCTTATTGGCAGTGTTAGCAGTGCGTTTGGTGCATTGCTGTGTGGGTATATAATATATATATACCAAGAAAAAGTTGGAGGTAATAACATCACTGCGTACAGGATATCAATGGGATGTTATGTGTTATTGCAGTTCGTGTTACTGATATTGTTTACGATGCTAAGCTCCGCTATTGAAGTACCAATTGATTTTAAAACCGATTCAAATTCATTTAGTAAAAATCCAATAAAACTATTTTTGGGATTACATCAATCACAAAGTATAGTGTTGAAGCTGTCGCTATTATTTATGATCGATTCGTTCGCTGGTTCCTTTTTGTTACAGTCGTTGATTTCTTCGTGGTTTTATGATAAATACAATACTTCTATTGACGTTATTGGGAAAATTATATTTGTTTGTAATATAATTGCAGGATTCAGTGCATTGATTGCCGTCAGAATCGCCAAAAGGATTGGGCTCGTGCTAACCATGGTTGTTACGCACTTACCAAGCAATGTTTTAACAATGTTAGTCCCTCTCATGCCGACAGAAGGTCTCGCAATATTTGTATTAATTGCACGGTATTCTATCTCTCAGATGGATGTTCCCACAAGAAATGCCTACGTTCAAGGTGTAGTAAATGCAAACGAAAGATCTGCGGCATCCGGCGTCACGAATATGGCGAAAACTATTGGTGTGTCTATTGGTCCATATATTGCTGGATTTTTATACGGTTCAGCTCATTTATCGTCGTATCCATGGTTCATTGCGGGGGTATTAAAAATCGTATACGACTTGTTACTCTTGTATTCGTTTCAGTCAGTCAAGCCATCGACAGAAAAATAATTTAGGTAATCACTTATCCTTGACTTCTATTATGCATCGTGTTCTGTTTCCTGCTTAGATTCACACATGACCAGCGAGATATACGTCGATGCTAAAGCATTTTCTCTTAAGATACCGTTTAACTATATTATTTATGCACTGAAAAGTGTCTAAATAATCGTCGTTACCGCGGCATAATAAGGAGAGCACAATCCATTTCTATTATTTTTATTATTTACATATTTCACAATTATTTAGGTCCTCCCTTTAAATATTTCATGCGCCAATACCCTTCGTGGTATGACCCATCGGATATATTCGCATAAGTGTCATCTACATCATTTAAAGCGGCAAGAGTTTTCTTGTTTGCTGATAAAATGTTGCTGTTTGATGTCAAAAAGCTGTAACTACTGCTTAAATCGCTGCGGTTATTACGTGGTAGAAATTCGCTCTTCGGTGTTTTACTTGTTTTGTTCGCAGTTCGTGGGGTCTCAAATAGTGATTCCGCTTGACGGTTTTCGGTGTTGTCAACAACTTGAGGCGCCGATGTTTCATCTACATCTACAGGGACTTGAGGCTCTCTGTACGAACGATCCACTGTTTTATTGTACCTAGTAGTGTTGGATGTATTGTAAAAACTGTTCTCATATTTACTTTCTTCGTGTCCTAAAGAAAATGCCAGTTGTTGTTTCATGAATGCCAATTGATTCTGCAACAAAAGCATAGTTTCGTTGTCTTCTTTCCGTTCTACAAGCATACTATTATTGGTTGCATTACCAACATATCGGCCACTTAATGCGCGCTTGAAATCCTCAACGTCTTGTTCTAAGTCGTCACATCGACGCTGTAAGCGTTGGTTTTGGTATCTTAATCGCTCTAATTCTGCTTTATCATCAGCGAATAACGATCTTTGGCGCGCATCTTTTTCAGTATATGCCGTAGACAATTCCATCATCTCACGACGCATACTTTCTATCTGGTGTTCATATCTACTACGCACACTACTTGTTTCTTGTTCAAGTTTAGTCACCCATTGACTCTCGATTTTACTGACTGCTTGGGACGCAATCTTGGGTATTTTCTCCTGTATATCTCTTTTCATGTTTTCGATCTCCTTTGCGTGCTTGAGTGCAACTTCTTTCGTTAAGTCTTTCTCTTTCTGTACTTCCTTTCGTAAATTGTCTACTTCTAATTCATACTTACTTCGAACTTCATCTACACGTGAAACGTGAAGATCAACGCGTTGCTTTTCTTCGCGAATATTTGCATCTTTTTTGAATAATTCATCTTGTAACTTTGTTATTTCTCGTTCTAAGTTAATGACGCGATTAGTATCGTTATCAGCTTTCTTCTCCATTTCATGGATTCTATCCTTTAATCGCATAACTTCATACTCCGACTTATCGAGAAGCCGCTGCACCTCCTTGACAGCCAAGGCCTCGCGATCACTAGCTTTATCAACTTTTTCTGATAAAATATTATTTATAGTTTCTAGTTCTGTTACTTTTGAAGATAATCGGGATATTTCAACCTGAGATTGTGCTTTTGCTCTTCTGACGTCAGCCTCCGCCTGGGTTACACGCTCACCACTGTTACTGTTATTACCTTGTAACTTACGCAATTCTGCGCTTTGATTTTCATTATCTTTTCTTAAAATTATAACTTCAGCTCGCAGAGTACCATTTTCACTATCCAGCATTTGAATACGCTGTATAGCTTGTGTCAAAGCAACATGATTTACTTGACCTTCACTAACTGCACTAGTTGCTTCAGCTTTAGCAGCTTCTACTTCATTTCTAAGAATTTGTGTCATTTGAAGAGCTGATGATAACTTGCCAGCTAAGATAGCATGATCCTCACGAACTTTACGCAATTCAGTGCTATGATTACGTGTTTGCTGCTCTGCATCCGTTAACTTTTGTTTCAATTCTTCAACTTCACTAAGCATTTCTAGCTTTCCATCTTCTTTACTTAATGCAACTCTACGCTTCGCTGAGTCTGTTTCTCGTTGCAATTCTTCCTGGCGACGTTTAGAACTAGCTAAATCAGACTTTAATTCATCAACAACTTCCGAATGACGACGTTCTAATGACTTCATGCGTTCTTTCCAGTCATCCTCAATATCCAGGCGTGTTTTCCTGGTTGTATCTCTGATTCTTACTTCACAAGCCTCTTCGGCATCACGCAACTTTAACTCATAATCAGTTTGAGTCCTTGCAACTCTTTCTTCTGCATCACGTCGTTCTTCTTTTTCGTCATATAGTTTATCTTCCAACTTTGCAAGCTGATTACGCAACGACTCTATATCTGTTTGATATCTTTGGCGTAATTGTGTATGTTTTTCTTGCAGTTCTCGTAATTCATAAGATGTTGAGTCATCACGTGCTTTATTCCTATTCTTTTCATTATCTCTTTGTTCACGTTCTCTTTCTCGTTGCTGTTCACGTTCGCGTTCTCGTTCACGTTCATTTCTAATCTTTTCCTTTTCACGTTCTCGTTCGCGTTCCCTTTCACGTTGTTCAATTTCTCGTTGACGTTCTCTTTCTCGTAACTCTTTCTCTTTTCGATCTTTGTCACTCTCATAAGTAGAAGATTTTACCGTCTCAGCTCGAGAATAATCTTGACTCTTACTAACTTTATTTGTGACATTTTGAGTTGATGAAAGTGGAGGACCAGTACTACTAGAACTCCAAGAACTAGCAGTATTCACCGAGTTACTAGTTGTGCTTGATGTCGTAGTTTTTGGTAGCTTTGCAGGTTTATTATCCTGAGCATTATTACCTTTGACATTACTAAAGATTGGTTCATTTGTTGTTTTAGGAGGATATATATCATCAAAGTCAACGACTTCCATATCCTCGACAATACTTACCTCCTTCTTCTCTTTCTCTTTTTTCTTTTTCTTACTTTCCTTCAGCTTAATTCTTTCTGACTCAATTTTTGCCAGCATCTGTTTATGCTGAGGATGCTCCCATTCACTTTGTCCAGTTTCCTCTTGATAAAAGAATGGCACACCACTATTCTCCTCTTCACCATAAGCTAGCTCCCAACCAGCAGGTGGATTTTCCAAATACTCTTTAACGATCCAAACAAGCTCCTGGTCCTCCTCTGACACCAGACCAGCAAAGTTGGCGTAGATGTGCAGTGCAACCTCAAATTCGTTCGCCATCCTCAGAGATAGCACTGTCGCTGAATAGGTACTGAATTTTTTTTTAACGATTTTTTCAGGGCCTGAAATTTGGTCCTATTGGGATAAAACAGTAAAAGTTTTTATTTATATACTAAAACTTACAATTTGGGTAAATTATACAATTAGATATTTTTAATTGCTGTCATTAGCAATGCATAACCACCTTTGCCATCGTTTCTTCCGATAACATCAATGTAAAAAACATCTTCATTAATACTAGATACTGTCCAACCATTTTGAGACCATGAATTCTTAGCGTGATCAACAGATATTCTTCTTGGTCCCATCCAAGGATCTACATTTTTATCGGAAAATACTAACATAACAAGAATACCATTTGTCTTAATATATGGTGTAACACTTTCGATATACTTTTGTTGTTGTTCATCATCACCGATGCAATGAAATACTGCACTGTCAAGCAACACATCAAATTTTTCATTAGCTATAGATAATTCTTTGTTCAATTCAAAAACGTCTGCTTCAATAAATTGGATTTTTCCATCACAGGTACCACGATCTATAGCTTGTTTAATACAAGTTGGAGCAAAATCTACAGCTTTAACTGTATCAACTTTTTCTAGAGATGCTAACCATCTAGCATTGTCCCCTAATCCACAGCCGACGTCAAGAATATTTCCATGAAATAAATTTGCAGTTAATTCTAACGCTGGTTGGTGTCTTTTCACATCCCAAGGAACTGGTTTATTCGCTAACAAAGCTTCATTATAAATTTTATCACGGAAAAAGTTGGCTGATGGAGCAAGTCCAGAAGGTAATTCCATGTTTAGCGATAATAATAATGTAACGCTTACAGAAAGCAAGAGCAAATGAAATTTCTGCCAATGAGTCTCTATATGTTACGGTTGTTGTATTGTGTCTGTATCTATTTTGAATATTTAATTGTTGATGCGCCTTTCCCGGTTTCCGGGTCCGCATTTTAAGTTTTGCTGCAACTTTATATTCATAGCATAGGACATAGGTAAAATAGAATAAGAATTGTTTCACAAACATGTTATGTCTATTTTTAATGATTGTTGCATGTAATTTATTGCTTGCTGAATGTGACAAGCTTAAAGCTTTAATTGATTCGGTATATTCTGATTATGTAAATGCAAAAGACTTCATGGGTATAGCAGTCGGTGTGATAACCCCAGATGGTACTAGGTTTTTTAATTATGGAGTTCAGAATCAATCATCATTACCGATTGATGAAAAAACAATATTTTCAATTAATTCAATGACAAAAGTATTTACTGCTATTGCTTTGGCAGATCATGTTGTGAATAAAAATTCCGTTAAAATAGAAAATCGAATTCAGTCTTTTATACCCGATCATATGATGCCAATGGATGAAGAAAAAGACATATTATTTGTTGACTTGGTAACTCATTGGTCTGGTTTACCTACGCGACCTAGTAATTGGGTTGATCCTAATGCCGATGATGTTTATAGTACTTACACAGATGAATTATTTTTTGAATACTTAGATAATTACAAATTTGATGATTTGCACCTCCGTCGTCAGTACTGGTATTCTAATTTGGCATTTGGTTTATGTGCCTATATTCTATCCAACGAAATCGATAAAAGTAATTTTAATAACTTGATGCATTCTACAATATTTGACCCACTTAATATGAACAGAAGTGGGTTAGTAATAGATGAAAAAATAGACTCACAATTAGCTGTGGGTCATGAAACAGATGGTACACCTGATAGTTATGGTTGGTCGTGCGAAACTGTATTAGGTTCATGGGCTATTCGCTCAACTGCAGAAGATATGACTAAATTTTTAGAAGCAAATATTAAGGCTGACACTGACAATACTACCCCTTTATATCGAGCTATGCAATTTTCCCATCAACGTCAAAGACCAACTGATGAGGATGGATATAGCATAGGTTTAGGTTGGAGAATTGAAGATGCTACTTCAAACCGAATGAAAAGTGGGTCTGGAGATGGCTTTGAGTGCAATATGATATTTAATTCTGAACGTAATTTAGGCCTCGTTGTGTTGTCAAATTCGTATATAGATTCGCCTCATGATACAACTACAACTAGTGAATTTATTTTTAAGGAATTATTGAAAATGTACTAGTTTTAAATAATTTAGTATGATAAATAAGCGCCTGTTTACCTGTCATTCTATTTCTTTTTCTCTATTACTAATCTTAATTATTTAACCTTAACACGGCATTATAATACGAGTCAGACCAAACAAACTTAGATATGTATATAGAAGCGAATCGACTTGAAGGACCGCCGGAACTAGGGCAAACCAATTTGCCGCATTGATTGAAAAATCTTTGCACCTAGTAATTATTGAGAAGAAGCCGCCCGTGGTGGCCTGTCTAGTAGATCTGGAAGATGTCAAAGTATAACGAGGCTTTGACAGATCTCTTCTTCGTAGTCGGACTCCTGGTTTTGCTCTGTGTTTTGTTATATTTTGTAGTCAGAATCAATCGAGTTTGGAAGGAATATTTGAAGGAGCGAACTAGGAAAGCATTAGAAAAACGTCGATTAATTGATGATAAGTTTAGAGAAATAAATGGATATTCATGGGATTATGTGTTTGTATTTAAAGTTTATGATGAGGACGAAGTATTGAGTTCACAGCAACAAAAATTTAATATGAAAAGAATATTAACACAATTAGGTCTTGGTGGGTTTGAGATTAGAATGTTTTATAGTGTAGAAAGAAACAAAGTTTTTTGTAAAGTAAGGGTGCCGATTGAACGTTTGTACGTTGAAGCGGATCGTATTGATATGAAGTTACCATGTAATCCTGATGGTTTAAAGAAATTAATAACTGAATCAGGAAGAAAAACTAATGATGGAATTGAATTATGGCCACCGAACAAAAATATACCAGATGAATCAATAATGACCACGATGAAGCCGTGGGATGAGATTTATATTCCATTTGAATATAATCAAACTGATGGTATTCCACCTCATCTAGATTTGATACTTCAAAAATGGGTAATTTTACATTTATCAGTTGATAATGATAATATTAATTTTAACGTCATGCACAATACTGCTAGTCCTAGTGTTGACGGCGTTGAAATGAGCACTTTAAGTGACAAACATAGTGTTGGAAGAGATACAACGTATGTAAAAAAATTAAGTGAAGTTCAATCACTTGGAAATGGTATTAAACATGCAACAACCGAGTCATTGTTTCGAAGTTCTGATCGCTTGAAATTGATCTATTCGATACTGAATTGTCATCATCCTGGTGGCTGTTACTTGGATACTGTGCAACTACTTCGTGATAAATGTGTCTTATCAATTTATCCTCTTCACGATGTGGTGGAATTAAGTTATCTACAGACTCATTGGTTGAATTTACTCGAGTTTCCATGGAAACAAGACGTTACGAAAGTTAAAAATTATTTTGGTGAAAAAATAGGACTTTACTTTGTGTTTCTTGGTTTCTATACTACTTACCTTTACATTGCAGCCTTGTTCGGAGTAATCGCTTGGATAAATGTAGCAGTGGAAGACAACGATCCCAATGCCCCAGCTATACCCTACTTTGCTGGTTTCATGTCGGTATGGGCGACATTAGTATTGGAGTTATGGAAACGTAAAGAAAAACGGTATGCTTTACGTTGGGGTATGATAGGATTTGAAGCACAAGAACAGAATAGACCAGCATTTGTAGGTGAGAAACGGTTGTCTTCGGTTAACGGTAAACCAACATTATACTTTCCCGTTTTAGAACGATCACTTCGCTCTTTAAAAACATCGGGTGTAATTATGGTGTCTATTATATGTGTTATTGGGGTCATAGCTTTGATTTTTTTAATTCAAATTGCTATGAGCGATATAGTTATCAATGGTACACAGGTCGGTGGCATCGTAGGTTCTATTTTATTGGCTGTGCAGATCCAAGTATTGAATTATTATTATGGTGAACTAGCACTTAAGTTGAATGATTATGAAAACCATCGCACTGACACCGAGTATGAGGACAGTCTGATTGTTAAAACGTTTTTATTTCAGTTCGTCAACTCATTTGTTTCATTATTTTATGTGGCATTTTTAAAACCATTTTTAGAAGCCATTGATCCATGCACTGAGTCTTGCATGTATGATTTACAGACTATGCTTGCGACAATATTTATAACTAGACTGGGACTAGGTAATGTAACCGAGGTTGGTATGCCGATGATCACCTCTTACTTGGAACGTCGTAAGATTAAATTACACGTTGAAGCCGCAGTTAATAAAGAAAACACTGAAGTTGAAAAATCAGTTATGCGGACTAATAGTATTGTTTATGGTGTGAATAGTAAGGATAATCTCAACACCATCATACAAACAAAGTGTGACATGAGTGAGGTAGAAAGATCCTTCTTACTACCTACCTACGATGTGATGTTAGGACCATTTGAAGATTATGCAGAGATGGTTATACAATTCGGTTACACAACCATGTTTATTGTCGCATTTCCTCTCGCAACTGTCATGTCATTATTCAACAATTACATCGAGTTACGTGTTGATGCTTGGAAATTAACTCATGTTGTTCGACGACCTGAACCCCGTTCTTGCGAGGATATTGGATCATGGTTTGAAATATTTGAAGTAATTTCATACGCCGCAGTCTTCGTTAATTCCGGTTTAGTGGCCTTCACATCCACATCAGCCATAAACACAACATGGTCAAATCGTGTTTGGATATTTGTACTCATGTCGTTTGGCTTGATGGGAATTAAATTCTTGTTCCAATATTTTATTCCTGATATATCACCAGAAGTTACTATCCAAGAGCAAAGAAATGAATATTTTTATGGCAAAATTGTTGAGAATAAACAGGATGAAATTGAAAATGAAGATAATTCAAGTAATAGAACTGCTTACGCATACACTGTCGGTTTCTACGACGATGACCCTATGTAATTAAATTATAACTTATATACATTTTCAACTCACTCACTCTTTCTATTTAAAATGTAAAACTTGACTATATACATGTAATTGAATTTGATTTGATTAACACTCAGTATTCCTTAATAATGGACTACGAGTAGTATGTGCTTTATTGTTTTTTAATAAATGCGCTTCGATGCCAGGGGCAGATTTTTTTAACGTTGTTGATATCAAGTGATTAGCAACCACTTCATTTCGTAGGATTTTATCAACTAACTCATGTCTACGAGAATCAACATTTGCTTTTACTTGTAACACTAATTTATTAGTTTCCGAATGTTTTTTGTATGAATTGTAAGGTTGAATAACTCCGGTCCTTTTTACAATAGAGGCAGAAGGATAAGTAATGCAGTCGGATGATCCAACATACTGATACTTATTCTTGAACTTCAAATTTCCTCTTTGATGTCCAAGCAAGTCCCTACTTAAAAGCATTAATAAATAAGTTAAATCAAGAAAAAAATATACATAGCATGCATATAACAATCTCTTCCATAGAAAAGCATAATAAAATTGCAATTCATGTTTGAAACGAAGATAAAAATGATGTAGCTGTGGGTTTCACACTCACGAGCAAGACAGTTGCGGAAAATAATTCAAAAATAATTACCTGCTTTGAGCTTCATTCACGAACTCCATCTTTTACACCACACTGTGAGACCTACTTAATGTACATTACACACCTTTCATGCACACAAAGGTGACTGTCCGAGGATTGTTTTTGATTTTGTTGCATGTACTTTCGTAAAACGAGTCCTCCGCGTAACCCTTCCGGAAATCCGGTTTGGTCAGGTCAGGTCAGAAGGAATTTATACAAGTAACTTCACAAAGAGGGTGATCGATTCAAAACTTCCGATCTCTTCAAGCGCATGAGTGAGTCTAAGCTTTAATCCGACCCAGCTTCGGAAAACAATTTTAATTTTAATTAGTTCTTTTATTCGGTTACAACTAATAATATTTCTAAAAGCGTTTAGTTTCTTCTAGTGAGCACTTTTAACGAAATTAAGACCACCCGGTCCCACAGGCCTGCACAAGCAAACGAGTTTTCAAAGAAATTTTCTTAAAGTCTCCACATTGGGATCACTTCCAACTGTTGAGATAAAATGAAAATATTGGTGCAATTTCAGCGATCATTTCTTTATGATTCACAGGATTTGGATGTGCTCAATATTGATAATATTAAACATAAGCTGAGTTTAGACGCCCAAATACCATCTGAATACATTGAATTTTATGAACAAAACAAGGTGCTTAGTGATGATCATATGTTCTTTGAAGACTCATCACGCATCTTGATACTTCATTGTGCTTTAAAAGGAGGTCTTACAGGAGGAAAAGGTGGATTTGGTGCATTGCTACGAATTCAAGCAAGACAAAGTGGAAAAAAAGCAACTACAGATTTTGGTTCTTGTCGTGATTTAAGTGGAAGAAGGTTACGTCATGTCAATGATGAAAAGATTCTTGAAAAATGGAAAGAGGCGGAAGAGAACGGTGTCAAATTTGATCCTGAACAGCGAACATCATCTAATATTGACCTATGGTTTTTGAATACACCCTCATGGGCAAGTAAAGTAAAAAAAGCTAAATCACAAAAAAATAGAAAAACTGAAATATGTTCAGATTGGAAAGAATCTAGAGAAAGTAGAAATGCACCAAAGAATGCGCCTCCATGGTGGGGATGTCCAAGAGGTCGGCGTTGTCAATTTGCTCATGGTGATGAAGAATTAAGAGGTGTAGCAATAGAGGAAATTAAGAAAAGCAAACATTTAGCTAAGTTAAACGAAGAACAGAAAAAGAAAGAAGATTATATGGGTATACTCATGCAGGGTGGTGCGTATGTAGATGATAATGAAGTAAATGATTTAGTATTAGAAGGTTTGAGAGCGGCGAAAAAAGCAAGAATTGGGGATTCTACCACAGTTATCGAGACTAGTAATAGTAAAGAGACTGAAATCCATAAGTGGTTGGTCACTTTTGCCGGTGATGTACATAACTCATTTGATGGTGAGATAGAAGGTAAAGATGAGTTTAGTACGGTACATGTTCCTTCGTGCAGAATCACACACAGTAATCAATATTATTACGAGGTAGAGTTGATAACTGATGGATTGATGCAAATCGGGTGGATTAATGAATTATTTACTATTGATATAAGTGAAGGTGATGGAGTTGGAGACAATATTAATTCTTGGTCGTTCGATGGTGCAAGAAGAAAGAAATGGCACATTGAGGATTCAGATTATGGTATCGATGTGTTAAGCAGTGGATGGAAAGAGGGTGATATAATTGGATGCTTCTTAGCAATACATGCGAACGAGGATCCGAATCTCAAGACAGTGGAAATTAGTTACAGTGTTAATGGTCACAACATGGGAGTAGCTTATACCGAAGTTGTACCCGTTAATATGATTTTTTTCCCTGCATTATCGCTGGAGGCGGATGAAATAGTAATTGTTAATATCGGTCAGAATCCATTCCGATTCAATAACTCAAGCAGCATTACTCCTGTATTAACTTCAATTAGTGACACAGTTATGGTTGAGATGATAAAAAGCGAAGCAAGCATAACCAATCACTATGATACTGATTTAGCCGGGACTAAATCTGATAATACTACAGACAATCAGAAAACCAAGAGCGTTGTAACTGAAAGTGAAGATAAAGTATTCGAACCAATTGATTTACTGAAATATGAAAGCCATGAACAGTTGCAATTACTGGGCTTGAATCATTTGAAACACGAATTGGTAAGAAGAAATTTAAAATGCGGTGGTAATTTGCAAGAACGTGCTCAACGCTTATTTTCAATAAGATTGTTGAAGGAAGATGAAATTGATAACAAGCTACGGGCAAAAAAGTAATGAATTTATTTACAATTTTTATATTTTGAATTTAATAATTTTAGATCTTCTTCCAAACATTCTTGTCTGGCCAAACTATGCCATTTACGGATGGTTCGAATACTCCAAGTAAATTAGATGGTCCACCTTTAGGACTGAAATCAACAAACATTGTTCCTGGCAAATCTTCCTTTGCAAGAATAATCCATTGATTTGAACCATCTATGTTATCACTGCCGATAATTTTAACATTCTTATCTTTAACTGTAATCTTTCGTAAACATCCAGGATGGTTAGGATCGTTATACTTGCCTTCAAATACACTGACAGATTCTGCTGCATGAACAATATTAATATTCATTGGTGCAATACTACTAACTCCTTGGAATGCTATTGAACTACCGACTAAAGCTTGAGCCAACAACTTCGAAGTCAAACGAGGCATTGTGAATCCTTCACCATAACTAACAACCAATATTACAACCAGCAATAGAAATAACGACGACATCTTAACCTTTCAGATACTGACAGAAAGTTCTACTTTTGTGCAGTCACAAAAGAGTGACTCATTAAATTTTGATTAAAAATCACCGGACGGCCCAAGATATATGATAAAACAACTAGTACTTTACCAGTATATTAACTGCAACACATAAAAAACCAGTTTAATTACCGAAGCCTAAATATATTCTTAAATCTCCATTCAGTTATAAGTGCTTACATATGTATGCAATAACCAAATTAAATAGTGAAAATATAAAAGTATATAAAACTTTTATATAGTAATCTTAAATATTAAAGTATGTTGCATATTACTAACATTGTTAACCTCTCTAAATACGTGTTGCACTTGCTGGGACCTGGCACGTCTTCCCCCAAAAACACACATCACACATCATTTCCTGAGAATTGCTCTATGCATGTCGTCGCCATCAGCGAATCGAACGGCTTTGTATAATGTTGCAGTGGCATTTGGTTTGCCATTAGGTGTTACTCTCGCATATTTACTGTATAAATCGTATAAAGATTCCTCTTCAGATGGTGAAATAGAGAATGATTCAATACACAGTCATAAGGCATTTAAAAAAACAGAAAAGTTACCAAAGACTAGATCAAAGAAGTCATTTATTATCATTGAAGATGCTGATCAAAATGGTTCACTTGATGCTATACCAAATCCAGCATCATGGAGTACATTGGGTTTAGAGCAACCATTACAAATTGCAATGGTTGGTCTACCAGCCAGAGGTAAAAGTTATATAACCAAAATGCTTATAAGATACTTACAATGGAATGGATTTGAAGCGAAAGAGTTTAATGTTGGTTCTAGACGCCGTAATATCGGTTTAAAAGGAATTGATGCATCATTTTTTGATCCTACAAATCGTGAAAATAATAAAATTAGAGAAGAAATGGCAATGGCAGAGCAAGAAAAATTATATTCTTGGTTACATGGTGAAAGCAATGATCAGCATAAGAAGCGCGTGGCGATATTTGATGCAACTAATACTACTAAAGATCGTCGATTACATTTATTACAACGTTCACGTAAAGAAAATGTATTTTTATTATTTATTGAATCAATATGTGATGACGAAACAGTATTGAATCAAAATTATGACATGAAATTGCAAAATGATGATTACAAAGGCATGGATCCTAAAGAAGCACGAAGGGACTTCGAAAAGCGTGTAGAACAATACAAACATGCTTATGAAGAAATAGAGGATAGTGAAGATAGTAGTAACATTTCATACATCAAATTAATTAATGTGGGTCAAAAAATTATTGCACGAAATTGTAATGGATATCTTCCATCACAAGTGGCATTTTATTTACAAAATATCCACATTACACCTCGGAAAATATATTTATCTTTAAATGCGGAAAATTTTGATACAGTCGAAAACTCTAATCGTGGTCTAGAGTCTGGTCGACTAACAGATGCTGGGCGTCAATACTCCCTTGATTTAGCAAAATTTATTCAAATAAAAATAGAAAATGAATCTAGCATAAGTAAAGATTTACTAGTTTTGGCTGGAACGGCAAAGGTTCATGCAGAAACAACACTTCATTTACGCATGTTGTATAGTTGCTACAACACGCCACTACTTAATGAGCTTCGAGCGGGCGATTTGCACGGATTGACTCATGACGAAATTAGACAATCATTCCCAGAAGAATATAAAAAACGTAAAAATGATAAATTAAATTATCGTTACCCAGGAGTTGGAGGAGAGAGTTACATAGATGTAATTGAACGTATCCGCCCAATTATTATTGAGTTAGAACGACAGCGCAGAACTGTAGTAGTTGTATGCAACCTTGCCGTTTTAAGATGCATTTATGCATATTTTACGGGTCTAACATTAGATGAAATACCGTATAAACCTTTTAAACAGCATGTTTTATACGAGTTGAGCCCCGGTCCTTTCGGGTGCAACCCCAAAGAATATATTGTGTCCGAAGAACTGATTAACATGTAAAATTGAGGGTGTTTTCTTATGTTACCACTTGTATATAGTACTCAATTTGACTGTAATTTTTTGCAGCTATAATTAATATAACAAATAATACATTATTTCTACACAGTTTATACATTTAACTCTTTCCAACAGAACTGCTGTTCTTCCTTCTATTTGCATTCTTTACTTTATTCGGCTTATATCGATGATTCGCTCCTTTTATAACAAATATATTATCAGTTTCTCTTGGCAAAATGATGCCGATGATCGCATCATCCTTGATTAATTGGTGAACTTTACAAGTTGATGACGTGTTTTCAGTGAAACAGTAACAATTCTTGGTAACAGCAGTAATCACACCTTTCATGCAAACATATTTTGTATTCGGCGTGTACTCAAGAACTACAATATTTGCTCCTATAAGTTCTGCTGAATTTAATCGAGACTGTAACTGAGAAGCACTTTTACAGTTGTCTATTAACTTAATCGTGTACTCTTTCCATAAACGGTTCAATATTTCAAGCTGATCTGCATTTGGTGCCTCATGTACATTCAATAATTTCATTTGTTTCATCTTTTTATTTGACATGCTAATTTCCTTACGCTTTAAATTTATTTTGGCGCGATTTACAAATTTACTGGCTTCGGTTTGAGCTCTGGTATTCTCTAACACAATTGATTTTCCCTGTAAAATTTCAGTCAAAAATTTTGTAGTTTTTTCGCTTCTATTATTCGTGACCTCTTGAATTTGCTGCACTACAAGTGACACTTGTTGTTGTTGAGATGATACTGGGTTAGTAGCTCGGCGTACAGGATCTTGTATCGCTTGTACAGACTCTCCAATATCGTCCGGAGGGCTGTGTGGTTTCTCTTGCCTTCCATGAAGTCGATCTAGATTCGTCAGAACTTGAGCACGAGAGGTGGCTCTCTGGATGCTGTCCGCATGGCTAGTCTGCATTATTCTTATTTGAAACCATAAACAATTCTATTGCAATCAATATGTATGTTACGTCGCTTAGTGCGCCGATCCCAATCACTCCTTCAGTTAAAGTAGGAGAATTTATGGTACCGGTGAGTATATCGACCCTAGAACTTCTTTAAAATTAAAATTATTTCTCCTATAATTTATGGACACCAGTACAAGTCTACATTGAATTTAATTATCA
>JACCDO010122258.1_pt1 | contig 15450 bp, 12 predicted proteins | sample 7446101 | NCBI WGS metagenome assembly JACCDO01 (sample SAMN15323440, study PRJNA562643) | freshwater metagenome | isolation source: river surface water | place: USA:Blue River Watershed | collected 2017-08-16
GATTAGAGAAGACCAAATTAATTGCTAATGAAATTGCTGTGAAGCAACAACAAGCAACGGCTACTCAAGCGCAAATCAAGATCACGTCAGAGAAGTACCGCAAGGTTGCGAACAGATCGTCATTGTTGTTCTTCTTGATGAATGACTTGGTCAAGATCCACACCTACTACATCTACTCACTTGAAGCATTTACAACGGTATTTTTCCGTGGTATTGATATTGTTACCGAGAAGAAAGCGGAAGGAGCGCCAGTCGTGGAGATGACAGACGAGGAGCTAGTCGCCAGATGCAACGTGCTCACCGAGTCCATCACTAGAACTGTGTTTAATTTTGTTCGACGTGGTGTTTTTGAAATGGATAAATTAACCGTTGCAACCTTGCTAACGTTACGTATCGGTGTCAATGACGGCAAGCTTAATGATGATGAAGTTAGTTACCTTGTTGAAGGTAAAGTCTCACCTGATCCCGGTAATATGGGACCTACCCAAGAGTGGTTACCACCACCTATCTGGCCTCGTGTCAAGGCATTAGAGGGATTAAAACGGTTCAATAACCTCGGTGATAACATGCAAAGTGACTCGGATGACTGGCAGCGTTGGTTTGACTCTGAAATGCCTGAAGTTGCTAAGTTACCAGGTGATTATCAAAAGAATTTATCCCAATTTGATCGGCTTATTATCCTGCGCGCGCTGCGCCCTGACCGTGTTTCTACTGCATTAAAGCATTGGATTGAAGAGATGATGGGGAAAGAGTACGTGTTCCAGAAGCCATTTGATATGCCAGCTTGTTATGCTGAAACATCGAATCAAACACCAACTTTCTTTGTGTTATTTGCAGGTGTGGACCCAACTCCTTGGGTTGAATCCCTCGGTAAATCGAAAGGAATTACATTTGAAAAAGGTAATTTTAAGAATATTTCCATGGGACAAGGTCAAGAAAAGCCGGCAGAAGCCGTTGTAGAAGCATTTGCTAAATCTGGTGGTTGGGTAATGTTACAAAACTGTCACTTGATGCAGTCTTGGGTGCCAAAACTTGAGCGTCTTCTTGAGGTTGTGCAAGAGAATGCACACCCAGATTTCAGATGCTTCTTATCTGCTGAACCACCTCCAATTCCATCGTGGAAGAACATGCCTGAGTCTCTCATGCAAGGTGCGGTGAAGGTAGCAAATGAGGCACCATCAGATATCAAGTCGAACATCACAAGAGGTTGGGCTAACTTTACTCACTCACGTATTGAATCATGTACTAAAAAGCATGAGTTCAAGGCAACCTTGTTCTCATTGTGTTGGTTCCACTCTATTGTCTTGGGTCGTCGCAGATTCGGTCAACAAGGTTGGTCCCGCAAATACTCCTTCAATACTGGTGACTTGACTATCTGTGCTAACGTCTTACAAGCTTATCTTGAAGCTAATCCCGTTATACCATGGGATGATTTGAGATATATCTTTGGTGAGATTATGTATGGTGGTCACATCACTGATGCATGGGATCGTCGTACTTGTAACAACTACTTACAAGTCTTGGTAAATTCAGAGTTATTCAACGGTCTTGAACTTGGTCCAGGATTTAAATCACCTGATCCAACTACACTTGACTATGAGGGTTACCTAACATATGTAGATGAGAAGCTACCACAGGACTCACCTACTATGTTTGGTCTTCATGCTAATGCAGAAATTGGTTACTTAACTAACTGGACTGCATCTATATTCGAGTGCATCCTGTCACTGGGAGGTGGCGGTGGCGCAGCTGCCGGCTCATCCTCGTCAGGTGTCAAGGATTCAATGGATTATTTCATGAAGAATTTACCTGAAAACTTCCAATTAATCACAATAATGGAGAAGGCGCAGCCTCTGTTGACGTCCGACTCACAGCCATTCGTCGTGGTCGCATTGCAAGAGTGTCAACGTATGAATGGATTACTAACTGAGATTCGTCGCTCATTGATTGAGTTAGAGAAGGGTATGAAGGGTCAGCTCAACATGTCGCAGCCTATGGAGGACCTCATCAAGGCCATCAGCATCAACCAATGGCCTGGAAGAAACCCATTCTCGCAGTGCATGTGGGAGTCAAAAGCTTGGCCTTCAATGAAAAATTTAGTATCCGAATTCTTAGATATGCTTGAAAGAGTAAAACAGTTAGTAACTTGGTCAACGGATCTCAAGACGCCTTATAGCTTGTGGCTTCCAGGTTTATTCAATCCAACGTCTTACTTGACAGCTGTCATGCAAGTAACGGCTCGTAGAACTGGGTTACCGTTAGATCAAATGACTACTGAAACTCATATAACAAATTATTTGAAATTTGATTCAATTGATTACTACCCACAGGATGGTGCGTTTGTTCATGGCTTGTACATCGAAGGTGCAAGATGGCCAACAGGTGATGAAGCTGGTGATGTTGAGGATGTTACTGGTACACCAACTGCTGGTTGGTTAGTTGATGGTAGATTAAAGGAATTATTACCACCTTTACCAGTGGTTTATGTCAAAGCTGTGCCAGTGTTGGCGTCATGGGAACCATCCGCAGTTGGTTATCTACGTCGTGTACCAACTATATATGAGTGTCCAGTGTACTTGACATCATTCCGTGGTCCAACTTATGTCTTCTTAGCAACATTAAAGACTATTGATCCATGTTCGAAATGGGTGTTGACTGGTACTGCTATTCTGATGCAAACTGATGCTTAATCCGACGCTGGTCCCGTTGGTGAGTGCGTAAGTGCAATAGCTAGTAGTATATTCAAGTCATTATTTACAAAATACAATTTATTAACAAGTAAAAATATAATAAAATTATAATAAAAACACTTTTTAACTCGCTTATTCGGCGCTAGAAGACCGTACTCATCCTTGATTTAAGATCGTACTCACTAACGAGGTATAGCAGATCGTTATAATTTGTCTGAGTGCGCCCACTTTGATCACTTGGTAAATCAATAAGTGATTGGTCTAAAACTTCTTCGAATATAAACGATGGTAATGAGCCATGTGATAGTTGACCCATATAAGACGCATATTGATCCTTCATCAAGGTGGTATCACTCTTGGCATTAGTCGCCTTCATTATGTGGTTCATGTACTCAATCTTCTCATTATCTCTACCTAATAAATGAACAAGTAAGTGATGGAAAAGAAAAAGATAAAAAGCGCATGAAACTAACTTTTTGCACTAAAGTTTGAAAGTAACAAAATAATTTGAGGGAAATTAAGTAATCCATAAGAGTCATTTGCCTCAAATTGAAATGCCAGCAGCATCAATGGATACGTGGTAACTTCTGGAATCTTGGCAAATTGTTTGATAGAAATCAGTCCATCTGGGCGACAGATAACGCAATATCTTGCATAAATTCGTTGAATCTCACGTTTGGAGAAGTATGTCACAGATGTGAGCAACTTATAGTCTGGCAGAGGCACTTGTGCATGCGCTGGACGGGAGCCAAATAAATACGACAAAATGTTCATAACTATGACTCCAAGTAGGCTATAATCAAGCCAATCACAGTGTAGCTCTTGATAGACACCACATAAAAAGAGAGGTTAAACGTTGAATTTTCTGTTGGAATTTGAACGTGGGCCGACAGAGGGCCGTATGGCGAGTGCGACAGTCAAACTTTGACTCTCTTGGCTAAGGCAATCGAGGGCAGCAAGGCAGATGAGTGAAGTGCATTGTTATTGATTTACTTTAGTTAATAGTGAGTGGGGAATTTTCAACCCTAACACTTAGTGTGTGATTCCGGACCCAATCCTGGAGAGATCTTTCAGGAGCCTCGTCTTTGAAAGTGAGAGTGAAGGAGCCATGAAGGACTCTTTCATGAGTAAGCCGGCGATTAGCTATGCGACATGCATATGCAGCTCTCTGTCTCTGATAGGTACGTGACCTGAGTCTATCCTTCCATGTAATAATGAGTAACACTAGATTATCAAGTAATATCTAAGTTCAATATTGATTATGTTGAAGATTCTTGAACTGTTGGTTTACTGGATTGTATCAATTGTTATTCACTTATGTGCCCTGTACTTTACTGCAATGTTTATCTTACTGCTTTATTTTCCTGTTGACTTTATCCATCGTATCTGAAAATTTACAACAACTAACTATATATATCTTTTTAGGCTCTGTATTAGTATTGTCGTCGTATGCCGTCGCCCGAAGTAAAATCAAGAAACCTCGCGCTGCTCAATTGATCCGTAACTTGGCAATTGCTGATTTCGCTTGGTTCTTTGTCTCTTTAATTGAGTCAATTCTATGGTTATCAAATGATTATGTTGTCCCAGATTGGCTGTGTTATATATGTAGTCCAATTGTTATATTTTTCCGTATGGCATCATTGATATGGACGTGTTGCATATCTTTTGATGTGTTGTTGTCAGTAAATAAACGTAAATGGATTTATAGTAGTAGTAATAGTAGTGAATGGTTGCAGTACGACAACCTATACCTTTTGGTGGTGATACTGTTCTCAGCACCAGGTGCATTGTTGAACCTTATTAAGCAGCATTTAACAAAAGACAAAAGCGATTTAGGCTGCGCTCCTTCGTACGAATCACTAGGATTGTGGTACGAAGTGTTCTTTACTGAGTTATTGCCCTGGTTTATTGGTTTTTTCTTTAATGTAATTGTATTTTTATTAGTTCGCCATCGAATGAGTCTGAAGGCATTTCCACAGTCCGTCCGCAAAAGAAGGAGAAGAATCATGTATCATTACATAGTCGTTTGTTTGGTGTGTTGGAGTCCAACCATTGCATTCTACCTAGTTATGATTCTTCATGAGACAGTGCCTGCGCTGGAAATAGTATCCCGTTCCTCACTTTACCTCACTGGTTTCTTCAACTTCCTTGTGTTTGGTATGCAAGATCCCCATTTAAAGAAGTCTTTCGCCACTATTGTATCGTTTGGTCGAAGGGTATTGAATATCAAAGAGGTTGATAAGTCGGTTATGTTTGAAGAGTCAACGATAACATACAATGCTGACTTGAGTAAGAATAAACGGAGTATTTACAAGTATAACAAGCTAACAAAGGAAGACAAAGAGATACTGTACGAGGCGCGACCTGATTTGGATCCCAATATCGTGGAGCCGTTACTAAGTGAAACAGATGATGACTATGGTAACGATGTAGATACAGCAACTGGTGTTGTTTCAGAAGGATACACACAGCCAATAAGTATTAATCCCCTACAAAATGGTAGTAATACAGAAGACAACAATGATAGCAATAACAACGAGGAAGAAGAGGAAGAAGAAGAGGATGCAGACGCGAGCACAGTGCGGATAGATGTGAAGGAAAATATAAGAAATATCGACGGAGCTAACTATAAAAACGCGGCCTCATCACCAAGAAAATCACTTCCGATCTCGACATCACCACGATCAAGTGGTATATTCGGGTTCAGTCTCTCGTCTTCGCCCTCCAAGTCATCCATACACGTACCACAATCAAGAAATTTTGATCCTAAATCAGATAAAATTATTGATATTGTTACCGTTACGCCCGCCGGCAATAACGACGACACCGAGTCCTCTGACAGCGACGATAGCGAAGACGAAGAACTCAAGAAAATGTTGACTTAATTTGCTAGTTATACGTATTTTGTAGAATATATATTGTAAATAATCACCCATGTTCAGTCATACAACTATGTATCTTAATCATCCGGTGAGGGGGTGAGTGAGTGAGTGAGTAAGTGAGTAAGTGAACGAGTGAGTAACTAGGTGAGTGAGTGAGTGAGTGAGTAAGTAAAAATGGTAGGGTACGCACGCTACGCCGGTGTGGGCCGTTTCCTCTTTTATTCGTTATTCTTCTGTAAAATTCGTTAACAAAATTAAAATCTCTTCACTGCACACATAGACTTGGCTGACCTATCTGCAGTTCTGGATAAGACCACAGTAAGTTAACTTAACTTATTAATACTAGGAAACAAAGCTCGTTCAACCGTTCAACGCAACTGTTCATTTGTTGCTAGTTTTATTAATTCATTTAATCTTTACAATGTCAGATGATGGTGATGATGAATTTAAATCTTTATTCGATTACGATTTTGATAAGTCCAATGGACGTAAGTCTGCTGGCTTAAGACTTAGTTAGCAGATGACTCGATGGTTATAACACAAAGAAGTTATGCTGCTTCTATCAAAACCTTGGTAGATATACGAAAGCAGTTAATGTAAAGATCAATGACAAAGTCGCCCTAATGGTCAAGGACACAATTCCAGAGAAATGTAAATCACTGTCAATGAAATGAGCCAGATTAAAACGCTGGACTTGTGCATTTGACTTAATATAACGCAAAATATGATACCATTTAGAGGCAGCATGTAGTGTTGTTAATTCAGTGATCTTTAATCTGGCTCATTTCATTGACAGTGATTTACATTTCTCTGGTATTGTATCTTTAACCATTATAATAGGGCGACTTTGTCATTGATCTTTTCATTAACTAACTTACTTTCGTATTATCTACCAAGGTTTTAATAAAAGCAGCATAACTTCTTTGTGTTATAACCATCGAGTCATCTGCTAACTAAGTCTTAAGCCAGCAGACTTACGTCCTTTGGACTTAACATCCGTACGGTATATGTCACTCGGATGTGGCACAATTTTCCGGGAAATTTTTTCTCTCAACTTTTCCGGCCCTACAAGTTCCGCCGCTTCAAATACGCTTATTAGTATGTTTAACGGTGTCAAAACATCATAACTAATCATTTCATTTAAAAAATATTTCAATATACTCTTTAGTTTCATACTTACAAAATTTGAGATATCACCGGTATGACGCTGAATTTCCAAATTTTGGAATCCAAAAAAATATACAAAAATATGCTGTTTTGGCTAGTGTATATGGGGTTCATAGCGCTTACAACGGGTCTTGGTGCCCAATTCAGGATTTCTCGATCGGCTAAGGTGCTTGGTGCGCAGTGGCAAGGGCTCGTTCATGATAGCTTCACCAGATTATACGCGAGGTAAGATTTACTCGCTAACGCACTCATTATTCGTATTTTATTCAAGTACTGATTCATTTACTCACTCAGTAGTAGCTCGGATAAGAAGAAAATTGTATTTCTAGGCACTCCTGACTTCGCTGCTAATTGTTTGAATACATTAATTAGTCGAAGTGGGGCTAATGATGTAAAAAGTGCATATGAAATTGCTGCTGTTGTGTCGCAACCACCCGCTCCATCTGGTCGTAGCAAGAAACCAGTACCAAGTCCAGTGCATATCCTTGCCGAAGCTAATAATATTACTGTATTCACCCCTGAAAAAGCAAAAGACGAGGATTTTCTAATGAAATTATCAGCGTTACAACCTGACCTTTGTATTACTGCTGCTTACGGCAACTTTTTACCATCAAAATTTTTAAGTATACCAAAGTTTGGCACGTTAAACATCCACCCATCCTTATTGCCTTTATATCGTGGTGCTGCGCCGGTATTTAACCACTCACTATCATCTCATGCTCTCACTCACTCACTTACTTATCAGGTGCAACGTTGTTTGGAGAATGGAGACGATAAAACAGGAGTAAGTATAGTATTTACCGTGTTAAAAATGGATGCGGGACCGCTAGTCAAGCAGATAGTAAAGCCGCTGCAAGGTGACGAGAAAGCACCTGAAATTCTAACAGAAATGTTTGCCGTTGGAACTAATGAGTTGATTGATGTTTTACCAAGTGTTTTCGATGGCACCATCACAATATCGAATGCAGTTGCACAAGACCACACCCGTAGTACGAACGCAACTAAACTGAGTGTTGAAGAGGCGAAGATAGACTTTGCAACCATGAATTCAAAGGTAAATTCATTCACTTACTCACTCACTTACAGGTACTCACTCATTCACTCTGTGCAGGTGATACATAACAGATTACGTGGGTTTGCAGAGTGGCCAGGGATCTGGAGTACCTTTAGGATAGGTGGCTCTGATGAGATCCAACGAATTAAACTGATAACAACTTGTGTGTTGGACCCAAACCCAGGCGCAGCACCTGCTACAATGCAAGTAAGTGTTATTAAGAACAAGAAAGCAGATATACTACAAATAGTATGTGGTGATGGTAGTATACTAGGGATTAAGGAGCTGCAGCCGGTGAATAAGAAGGTGATGGACAGCAAGTCGTTTATTAACGGGCTACGCGGCAACACGGACATATCCTGGTGCTCGCCATTGTCGGAATAAAACCGTTATTATTATTGTATATTTGCATTACTTACACATGACACACTATATACTTATGTCACAGCTAGTCGCTGTCACTATCACTACCTTTCTTCGCCTTTGCCCCTTTCTTTGCGGGAGGTTTTGGTCTGTCATCCTCACTACTATCCGAGTTCTGAGCGTAAGGGTTCGGCTCGTCGTCATCCTCTCCCTCATACATACTCTTATCTGGCTTCTTGATATCAGCTGCCGTCAACTCCTTGATTTCTATCTTCTTTGGTGCAGGTTTTGGCTTGGTTTCTTTGTTTCCCCACAACTCTTTCTGTGCTTGCGCCGCCTTCTTCTCACTCGTCATCGGTCCTACTTTCTTGTACTCTTGATACGTTGAGACTAGTGAAATCATTTCCTTCTTCGCGGCAACTTTCTCTTCTCCTCCCGCCTTAACACCTGCCTCTTCTTTCTTGTTATTCACTGCTTTCTTAGGTACTGGTTTCTTCTTCTTCTTCTCTTCATCACTATCATCATCATCGTCATCATCACTTCCTTTCTTCTTCTGCTTCTGCTTCTCTTGCGCAGCTTCTTCATCAGCATAAGTTATCTGTATATTCGCTACTGTCAGCTTGAAGTCGGTATATGTAGCTACTCGTTCACCTTTCTTTCCTTTTCTTTTTCCGTAATGAAAATACATTTCTTGACTCACTAGCTCGTTGTCGCCCAGCATCAACCTGCGGAATGCCTGGATCATATTCTCTTGGTAACTGAACAGGACTCGCATCTCATTTAGGATTTCAAAGGTACATTTTTGGGATCCTTTTTCGCGCGTGATACCTCCTGGTAACATTACCTTCTCAGGCCACACCTTGACTCTTACATAATGCTTACCGGTGCCGCCATAGAGTGACTCATAGGTGACGACGTCCCATCCCATCGAGCGGTCATCTGCTGACACCGCCTCTTCAATAGCTTCCTCGGTGCATAGACGAGTACAACATCCTTTGTTAGGGATTACAACGCTTTCAACTGGTACAAATTTGTAGTAAGCATCAGTGAATGGAGCAAATTCCCGCCGTAAAGGATGCTTCATCTCGAAGAGAGTAAAGGGCTCGATATAGCCGTCGTCTTCCACTTCATCCTTCTTCCTGCGCATGGCTTTGAGACTCTTATTCACCGCCATTGTCAGACGAAACACCCAATAAATCGGGACAAAACGGTACATATTCCGGATGAAGAGAAGGATAAAAGTAATAAGAAACAAAACTAGTAACGGAAACGTGTTAGGGCGAATGGCCCGTTGCACCACGCTGAGTTTAAGTAGAAACGAAGGGATGTAAGACGTGGTGATGTCACTTACAATCGCCGTGTACTGATCCCCGCTGAGCGCCATCCCCACGAGACTCGTCAGATCCACCGAATGAACAACACTCGAAGACAGTATATCGGTGTTACTGAACATGTATATCGTCACTCCTAGCCGCAACAAGACGAGGTAAACCAGCAATTTCAACACCCTCCGCGTGACTCGATCATCTAGCATTAACGGCTCTAAATAATACCGTAAGTATAGTTTCTTATCCATTCGAAAGTAGGTAATACACACGAGGAAGCACAAGAAATTGAGGATGGGAATGCCCGCGGAGAAGACCAAACAGTAGCAGAAAGCCACCATAACAAAGCAGGTATGCAGCGCCACGTTGAAAGGCGAACCAAGAGTCATCAAGTTGAGATCAAACTGAGTTAAGTACTGCTTTGGATGGCTTTGCAAGGTGATGGGACCCATCGCACACCACTTGCGGTATGGGACACGCACGCAATAGTTGAACATTTGGTAAAATATTGGAAGAAACCCTTGCAGGACAAAGAGTAAGACCACGTAGGGTCCCACGGTGCAGTACCAGCTCGAGGTGAACTCACTGAAGGAGCCCTGGAACACGTAACCCAGCGCCAGGTACGAGTTGGTGTGGATGCTGCCATATGCCACAAGAATGGGAACTAATGAGTTAATAAAAATACCCAGAAATGAGCGGTTAAACATGGCGTACTTGAAGGTATTGTTGCATCCGTGGCCTTCCAGGCTTGTCATGCGGCGCACTACATAGTAGATACAGTAATTGATGACAAGAGTGATGATAACCGCCACATAAATCAAGCCAATAGAGGAGGAATAGCCAACTAAGAAGGACTGACACACGGGATCACTTGCTTCTGCTTTGACGGTATTGACCGTGTCTAGCGACACTCCCGCAGACAGTATCTGGGATAGTTGGTGGTTGCAATAACATAAGTCAATAGCTTTTGCAGGGAATGTAGTGTCCTCATTAGACACACAGGACTCGGTGCTTGTGTATGAGACACATGGACAGGTTTGGCTACCGGTAACAGGGCAAAATCCAGCGCTACAAGCACTGAGACTGTAGTTACCTACCACTTGTGTGAGGTCACCTCCGTTAGTGTACACGGCGTAGAAGGATTCGGTGTTGTAAACTTGGCATTGCTTATCAAGGTCTTCACGGGTGACGTTACCTGTCACCGCTGGCCTTGTTAGTACCATATCACTGACTACACTCGCATCGGTGGTGTACAGCGAGGGGATTTCACTGGTGCACAGCGGGATATACGACATTGACGCAGCGAATGGCTTGGTTTTCGCACTCAAGATGGCAATAATAGCAAAGTTTAATAGAACAAAAAATGCTATCAATACACCAGTCATCGTGCGACGGAACACCTTGGTGCTGTTGGCTATTTCAATGGACTCCCACACGATGTCATCCGGCTGCGGCGCTTGCATCACCTGCAACTTGTAGCCCCGCAACTTGAGGCGTGACGGATACAATAAATTAAACGGAAACTTGCTGTAAAACCCGTAGTCTTCCACGCATCGCGCCATGGATTCGGGGTAGTTGAACGTGACTATCACCGTGATCGCCTCATTCGTGGCAAATGGGGTGTATGCCTACATGAGTGAGTGAGTGAGTGAGTGAGTGAGTGATTAAGTAAGTGAGTGAGTGACCTCTTCCTCAGCAGCTGGTGGTTCCTCTTCCTTGTCCTTACTACCCTTTTTACCTTTCTCCTTCTCCTTCTCTTTACCTTTTCCTCCCGTTGCTTCGCTAACAGCTTTGACTTCTTCCTTCTGTTCATCATTACTATTACCGTTTATACTTGGGTCGTCAACAGCAATAGTAGCACCATTTTCTATCGCCGCAGTTGGCTTCGCCTTCACTACCACCTTCCGCGGCCGAATGCTCGGCGTTGTCGCGTACCGATACATCTCCTTCGACAGCGCGTCTATCGCTTGCATCACTTTCAACAGCCTTTTCTCACTTCTGGCAAATAGTTTTGGTCTTGGACCTTTATGGTGAGGTGTCTTGGGACCATAAGCCTTGTTGAGTAAGTAAGTAAGTAAGTAAGTAAGTGAGTAAGTAAGTGAGTGAGTAAGTAAGTAAGTAAGTGAGTGAGTGAGTGAGTAAGTAAGTGAGTGCGTGCGTGAGTGAGTGAGTAAGTCAGTGTGTGAGTGAGTGGTGAGTGAGTAGTTACCTTCATTTGAGCACGTAAACGATACAATTCTTTATATAATTCCCTTTTTTTCAGGTAACATTTCGTATATTTAGCATTCGACGCATAGACAGCAATATCCGCAACCCACGAGTTGAGGTACAACTGCTCATTCGTATTCCCTACATTCGACACTGGCGCTGCGCCTCTGACCGGCGGTCGCTTGCACCAATCAGGTGCATCTAGGTAGTATAGCCGCGAGAAATGGTCCACTAGCTCCTGCTTTGTGACATCCTTCGGCACGTTGGTTACCAGAATACTATAGTCAGATATTTTCATGGATTTGAAGTTACCCCTAGCAATCTCTCGATTTAACGGTCGAATGGAGCGATGGACGTGGTAGATAGTACTGAGTAATGCGATGGTTTGAATGATTTCTATAACCGTTAGGATGCTACTGACCTGCCGCATAGTAAACTCGTACTTGTCATCGTAGACATGAACACAAGCAGTGTCCGCGGATACTGAGGTGCAGGCAGAGTCAGTAGCGTATGTTTCACTAGTAACGTCGTATCCGATGTTGGCGATGGTGAACTGATACACCCCAAGTAGATCCTGGTTGATCTCAGATACCCCGTAACCATAGTAGGCAAATAGTAACGATGGTAACGAGAAGATAAACATATAAAACGCGCACCAAGTGAGTGAGCGAGTAAGCTGAAAGTACAATGCAAAACCTTCTCCATGTGTAGTATCCGTTGACAATTTAACATTGTTTATCTTTTCAGTGCCACCTTGAAGTGAATGAGTAAGTATGAGTGAGTAAGCTATCAATTATTACAAGGTAGTGACCCACCTCTATGGACATGCGTTGACTTGAATTCAGAAGCTTTCAATAGATCAGGAGGTACCCAAGGATTATCCAAGAAAGAATTGTCTAGTCCTTCGCCAAAGTACTCTAATGCAAAGATACTTTCAGGTATCGCTGAGCCCATTCGATCTCGTTTCTTCTTGGTATTAGATAATAACGACTCAATTGAAGTATTATTGAAGTCGGGTAAATCAATCTCTTCATCCTCAAATACAGGCATTTTTCCCTTCTCGTCATCACTAAAAGGAGATTAAGTCAGTGAGTGAGTTATAGTGTACGAGAAATAGTCCATGAGTAGTATCAGTTTATAGGTAGAGACTCGGATGTGCTGCGTGAGTGGATAAGTGATTAAATAATTCGAGGTGTTCCTACCTATCTTTCTTCTTCGTGAAGCCATCATCATACTCTTCCTCGTCATAATTGAACTTATCATCATCACTGTCACTATCCCAACCCATGATTCTAGCTAATTATTGGGTCAAATAAACGATTGAAATCATATAATTTGATCGAAATCACAGAAAAGTTTAGACAACCTCATTATTTCTACTTTTATTTCCGTTTGTTGGGATGAGTTCGTCGAATTTTGCGAAGCAGTACCGGTGTCCAACTGAAAGAGAAGCCTACTCATATTAACATAAGATACAACAAATATAGCATGCTACGTACTATGATGAATCAGATGTACACCGTTTTCACCTTGCAGAATCGGAAGACATTTTTGTTATTATACTCGAAGAACAGGTGCGCTTTCTCCTCACGACAATTTTTGCCAGTGCGAACTGCTATGAATTCTAGAAATGCTTGTGATTGCTTGACTTCGTTGATGAATATATCTTTCTTTTGTTCAATTTCTCTAGATACCGTCTTAATAAATATGGCCATACCGTCTTTCTTCATCTCGTCTTCGCTCCACTCATCCTTATTGGGTAACGCCTTCGCAAGTTCATTTAATGCGTCAATTTCAACTTGATTGTACTCGAGTAACCGGGAATCAAGGGCTGTCTTTGCGTGTACATAATCAAATGCTTTCTCCGTTTTTGCTGTTCCGTAATATATATCGCCACGATAGAACATTGGTATATCTTGTTGTGAATCTACTAATGCCTTGTGTATATCCGAAATTTTAAGAACAGTAGGACATCCCATATTACTATGATAAGTATAAAAATCATCTAGAGTATGAGAATCATTGTTGTATACAACACAATCACATGGAAATGATTGCTCCATATCCATGCGAATGATATCTCCAGGAATGATGTCTTCGCGAAGTACCTCTTTAAAGACTCCGTTCCTTTTTACTTGATAAACAGTAGAGATTTTCTGATTACTCGATGGAATTTCAATCACTTCAACTTTTTTATTGAATAATCCAAAGATTTTTGATGATACTTTCTTTGCTCTCCGAAGATTCTTCTCTTTGTTGTCATTCGAGCTCTCTGGTGAACCTTCTGCCGATGTTGCAGCGATTAAGGCATTTACCTCATTACGAAGCTCATTTCTCTCATTATTAAACCGTCCAAAGTCCATAATACCCCAGCTGTACTGCAACCTAACTTTCTTTAAGCGGCTAAGTGAGTCTCGCTGACTTCTAAGACTTCGGGGCCGGATATTTCAAAAGATTCAAATAGTTGTAGATAGAAGTGATTTAACTACTTCAACTGATGGAAGAGTTACTACAGCTCCATCTGTAATTATTATGGATGAATTTATCTGTTAATATTGGTTCTCTCTCGGGTTATCATGAGCACTTCTAATCCCCTGAAAATGAAGCTGTTGACCAAAAAACAGAAAACGTTGCTAGGGACGTGACTGCTTCAGCAGCTGTCGATTTCCAGTTGATTTGATGGTTTAAGTCTAGCTGCTACATTGTATTTGCCACCATGTCCTTCGGTCTTAGGGATAAGATAACTTTTATTCGTAAGGCGAAGTCTCGCGAAGAAATCCTCGAGGAAGAGCAAGATATGAAGGACCCTCCTCCACCAGCAAATCTTGTTAGTTTCTTAACCCCAGAAGCATTTAGTTGGATGAATAAGCGCCGTCCAAATGCCAAGAATAGCTCAGCGAAAGAGTATATTCCACCATCAAAAGCATTGATGCTTAAACAAATATTTCGTGGGCTAGATTTTGATGGTTCTGGTGATATAGCCCTTGATGAGTTGAAGGAAGCTATTACATATGTTGCTTCTAATCATGCAGAAGGTGAAAAGCCTATCTTTGAAGATGTACAAAAAGTTACAAAATTCTTTGAAGCAATGGATACCGATGGTAGTGGTGCAGTTGATTTTAATGAGTTCCTTATAGCCATGACATCGCAAGGGAAAGATAGTGCAAATACAGATATGAATCGAATGCAACACGCATTTAAAGACTTTGCGAAGCAGCATAGAAGACAAAAGTTAATTGATAGACTTGAAGATAGAACACTTGGTGACATCGAAAGAATGGAGGTATTATTTCTACTTCTTCTACTTACTCACTCAATCATTCACTCAATCATTCACTCACGCACTCACTCATCCACTTAGGAAGCAAGAAAACTGTTTTCAATTCAATATTTTGAACCAGAAAAGACAACCATTGATACCGTAGATGAGCAAGTAAGGAACATCTTCAAGGACGCTAATGCCGAGAAAAAAACTCTTCGTATTGATTCCGACAAGGTTCGTCGACCTGAAATCATGCGAGCACGTGCTGCAGCTCATCATTTCCGAATAAAGAAAGAATCAACTATGAAAAATAATCAATTTGTTAATATCTTGACCAAGGAGTTGGACACCGATCACCGGATTACGGCGATCGAGCAGGCAAATCACGAGCTAACGAAGAAGCTGAAAGCTATCAGTAATCGGAGTCATGCCACATACACTCCCTCACTAAAGGTCGCAGGGAAGATAGATGGAGCGATAGTTATGGAGGCCAAGATGC
>JACCDO010123868.1_pt1 | contig 15448 bp, 16 predicted proteins | sample 7446101 | NCBI WGS metagenome assembly JACCDO01 (sample SAMN15323440, study PRJNA562643) | freshwater metagenome | isolation source: river surface water | place: USA:Blue River Watershed | collected 2017-08-16
GGAATTAAAAAGTAAAATACCTGTTGAGTCCAATGCGAGCGCGCTAGGACGATACAATTGAGCAGAGGTTGCCTGACTACCATCGCCACTGTAACCCCCAGTCGCAGCACCAGTAGTTGTGCCAGTGCCTGCGAATGCGGCAATAATGCCCGTCGATGCAGTCACCTTTCTGACTTGGTTGTGCAATGTATCTGCAATGTACACGTTGTTGCTGCTGTCTAATGCAACTGCATAAGGATAATAACACCCTGATGAAGTAGCAGCGATATTGTTCGAGTAAATGGTAGAGAGTCCGACACAAGCATACGTACTGACAATGCCAGTAGACATTGCAAGCTTTCTTATTTTAGAATTCCCAGTATCTGCGATGTAAATATTGCCGGCCGAGTCAAGAGCTAAACCGTAAACTATGTTCACTGATGCAGAAGTACCACTTCCATCAACCGATCCACTTGTTCCAGCGCCAATGCCCGAACCCACTACACTACTTATGGTACCCGTAGTAGACACTTTTCTGATTTTATAGTCATAGAATGAACCAATATACATGTTTCCTGATGTATCTAGCAAAACTGAAGTTGGTTGGATAATATTAGCATTGGTAGCTCCCCCATCATCACCAGAGCAGAACCCAATGAGTGTAGAAATAACTCCAGCCGCACCCGATACCTTGCAAAGGATGGAGGAGAGTACTATCCACAGCAATAGCGTCATTAAGAGACTGTTTATAGCGAAACTGACTATATTTATTACTTTTTTCTTGTTTATGAATTACTTGTGCAATTCTTGTTGCACAAAATTGATATTGTTTTATAGCAGCCAAATAATTGCGATAGAGCTGAATTGCTACACGCCAATGCGAGCGCACCGGTTGATGCCTTCCTTTCGAAAGCGTTTACTATATCTTTTTTTAAGTACCAAAGGAATTCCTTTTTTACTCCCCGAAGTAGTCCGGTCTTACTAGTACCAGTCAAGATATCTGTACACAGTATCGCGATTAACAACTTCTTTATCATCTAAGAGCTGTTGCTAACGGAAGCACATAAGCAGGTACTGTATTAATTGGGCGAAATAAATTCTATACCTTCTCCGATTATTTGCACCAGCTCCAAAGCAGGAAAACTTGAAAATTGATGGAAAGAAGGAAAGTAAGGACCAATAGCATCATGGAGGTGCCAATTGATAACAACATAGTGTCGGCTAGAGTATACAAGAAGTCACCGTTGCGCCGTGGCATCATTACTATAGTTATTGTGGCATTATATTTGTTTTCAGTGCCATATTGTTATTATACATCAGGTTTGTTTTTCTTCTTCGATTCTTACTTGTTTAACTCATTCACTCAATCATTTACTTACTTATAAATTCAGGCGAACCACGGAAAGCAGCAATAATCAATGCGCAAGAATTAGCAGATAAAAAATGGGCTGAACTTGGTGGATCTGATATTGATTATAATGAAGATAATAGTGATGAAAAAAATGAGACATTTAATCCTCTTAGCAGTATGAATATGCCAGAGGGATTATCACCTGTAGTAATAGTCAATATGAACGCAAATAAGCATCAAGAATTTGAAGTTAATAATGATGGTGATATAATACAAGCAGCTGAAACTATATCAGAAGAAAATACTGTTGTAGATAGTAGTATTGATTCAAAAGCGAGCGCCGTAGGTAGTAGTAGTGGCAATAGTGGTGGAGGTGGTTGGTTTGATGGATGGTTTGGTCCTAGTAAAGAACAACGTAGAGCTAAAAAAGAGTTTGAAAAATGGCAAAAATCATTCAATGAAAAAAATCCTGACTCTCCAGTATCATTACCCCCTGCATTTTTACCATCTGCCTGGGCTTGTCTTGCATTATTTGCCACCTTGACCTTTCACGCTTTATTCTTTTTACTGGGGCATTGGATAGTAGAATTCAAAGCATTGACGTTATATCATCCAGCGAAGCAAGTAGAAGAAGATGCAGTAGTATTGGTGGTCCCACAAGCTAATAGAGGTAAAGCAGCTATTGTTGACATCAAGACGATACACAGTAGTAATACATTGCAAATTGAATTCCAAAGGCAAAATTATGTTTACACTCCTGCTAGTAGCTTGGGTGCCGATGGTGCATTGTACCCAAACGGAGTGTTTGAACTAATCTCATGTCCGGTCAATGAGAAATTGACTGTTTACGTTCGATCCAAGGGATTAGAGAGTGAGACAGAGGTGGAGAGACAGTCGCAATTATGGGGAAGAAACCATTTACAAGTGACAATTCCTTCATTTTTAGAACTATTACAGCTACAATTACTGAGTCCATTAGCTATTTTCCAAGTATTCTGTGCTTTGTTGTGGTTGCTCGATGAGTACTGGATACAAACCATGTGGACCTTGGTCTCTGTCGTGATATTCGAAGCTACTACTGTATTCCAGCGATCAAGAACTCAAAAAATGTTGGGTGGTATGGCACCTATTCCTTCGCCTATATACGTATACCGCGGTGGTGCGTGGACTGTTGTTACTACAAAGGATATATTACCTAAGGATATCATTTCAGTGAGTACAAAGAAACAACCTAAGAATGAATCCACACCTGCAGCACCGCAACCAGCACAAAAAGACGAATCTATCCCATGTGATTGTCTAATATTGCGTGGATCAGCCGTTGTGAATGAGTCATCTCTTACCGGTGAGAGTATCCCTCAAATGAAGGAAGCTGTGGTAGTCAACAATACCAACGAAGACACATCGTTAGACATGAATGGCACCCATCGCGTTCACATTTTATTCTCTGGTACAACTATTGTGACAATTGATAGAAATGATCACGACGTGGTGAGTCGGTGCACTATCCCCAACCCACCAGATAACGGGTTGATTGCGTACGTATTGCGAACTGGATTCAGTTCATCTCAAGGTAACCTCATGCAAATGATTGAGTTTTCACAGCAAGCTGTTACAGGTGACAGTAAAGAGACCGGCTTGGCTCTTTTACTTCTGTTTATCTTCGCATTAATCGCGGCTGGGTATGTATTGAAAGAGGGATTACGTAAAAAAGAGAAAACAACACATGAAATCTTACTGAAATGCGTCATTATTATTACATCGGTGGTCCCTAGACAGTTCCCGATGCAGATGGCGATGGCGGTCAACATGGCCTTGATGTCGTTGTTTAAAAACGGAATCTTCTGTACTGAACCATTCCGTGTTCCATTAGCTGGCAAAATTTCTAATTGTTTATTTGATAAAACTGGAACATTAACAACTGATCAGCAGGTGCCAGTAGGTGTTATCAACGCATCCAAGCCCCTTCTCAACAAGGAGAAGGAAGTTGAATTGAGTTTAGTATCTGATGCCGATGGTTTCACTGCTATCATCTTGGCTGCATGTCATTCCCTAGTGGTTGTTGATGAAGGCAAAAGCAATGAAGCTGGGAATACTAATGATAACGCTGCGGTTGTAGGTGACCCTATCGAGGTCGCTGCTATTAAAGGTGTGGAATGGGGCTGGAATGCAGCTTCAAGTACTGCGTATCCTGGGGCTACGATCCCGTTACTAGCAAAAGCGAGAGATATATTGAATAAGGAATTACATGATCTTATTACAAGACCAGCAAACAATCCCGCTGTTCCAGCTATTATGATGCAGCAAGAAAAAACGCAGATAGAGAAGAGGGTAGAAGCAAAGAGAAAACAGATTGAAGCCGTTGAGAAAAATATTACATTAAGTGAGAATAGACTCAAGAAAGCCATGTACAAAGAAGTGCAAGTTTTGCATCGTCATCACTTCTCCTCGCAATTGCAAAGAATGTCTGTTGTATGTAAATGCCGCGATGGTTCAAGTAAGGAGGACTACTACGGCCTCGTTAAAGGCAGTCCTGAGGCCATCCTTCGTCTGCTAAAACCCTCGGCAATACCGGTTGGATACCGTGAATGTTACGAGAGTTTAGCTCGCAAAGGCTTGAGAGTCCTTGCACTAGCCTACAAGAAACTGTCGGTCGCTGATAGACCAGACACACAGCCCCGTGAGTGGTTAGAATGTGAGTTGGAATTGGCTGGATTTGTTGCATTTGAATGTAAAATTAGAGGTGATAGTAAGGTTGTAGTAGGCGCACTATTAGATAGTGATCACAAGGTTGCTATGTTGACAGGCGATGCCTTGCTAACATCCCAACATGTTGCCAAGGAGGTTGGTATATGTGACAAGCATAAGGACACCTTGACACTTCACGCGGCAAAAGATGGCGTATATTCCCCTCATTGGATGCTATATAAGAGTCAAAATCGAGATGAATCTGAAGAAAATAAGACTGTTGAAGTAGCTTTTGATATCGGAAACATCGACACGTTAGCTGCTAAGTATGATATGGTCACAACAGAGAAAGATCTCTTGGAAATCATCGATAAAACCGGTGAGAAAGAGTCATTATTATGGCGAAAAATTGGTTATTTCAAGGTATTTGCACGCATGTCGCCTCAAGGAAAAGCAGATATCATTAAGAACATCCAATTGAATAGTTTGGAGAAAGAAAAAGCATTTGTTCTCATGTGCGGCGATGGTGGCAATGATGTTGGTGCATTGAAACAGGCGGATGTTGGTATGGCTTTGCTAGCTGGTCATGCAAATGCAAACACTACTGAGAGTGTAGATGTAAATGATAAAGCTGCTGCAGTAGATAGTAACTTGTCGTCGGAAGATGCCTTGAATAAGCATGATCAAGAGTTGAAAAAGCGTAACGACGCCTTCAATAACGCGCGTAATGCGCATATGAAAGCATTTCATGCCACAATTACCAAAGAATTAACAGCAAAAATGCAAGAAGAAGTATCAAAACGTGTGCAAAATGGTGATTATTGGTCCATGTGGGAGGTAACCAAACAAAATGCGCAGAGAATAAAAGAATTAACAGCTGCAGAGAATCAGCGATACTGTGCGCTGCATGGACAACTCTGGGATCCTAAGAAAGATGCGTTAGGTGATGGTGCAGCAGGTACATCTGTCGACTCACTCATGGCCCAACTAGATGGTGCGGATAGTGGTATGTCTGGTGGTATGCCTATTGTGCGTCCAGGAGATGCTAGTGTTGCAGCGCCATTTACATCCCGTGTACCATCTATCCGTGCAGTAGTTGACTTGATCAGACAAGGTCGTTGCACCTTACTATCGGCATTAATGCAGCAACAGATTATGATGTTAGAGTCGATCATTGCGGCTTACACATTATCATCGTTATCATTGCACAATGCCAGGTCAAGTGAAAGACAAATGATTGCTTCATCTTGGCTCATCATGACAGCGGCTGTTTCCTTCTCATACTCTTCACCACTCGACCACATGCATCCATTGCGCCCATTACGCTCCCTATTTCACCCTGCAATTATCTTCTCTATCTTCGGACAAGCTATTATACACATAGCTTGTATGTCATTAGCAGTGAAATGGGCCACAGATGAAATGGGTCCTGATACCTTGAAAGAAGTCACTGAATTCTTCCGTAAAGCGCGAGCGAAAGAGATTGACACGGCGTCGTTGTGTGAAGAAGACGATGTTTTCTGTCAATTTAATGCTTTTTGGTCCGCTCCATTCATGCCTAATTTGTTGAATAGTGTCGTGTTTTTGGTGGAAACAAGTCAAATGATATCGGTTTTCTTTGCGAATTATAAGGGTAGACCATGGATGAAGGTACTCACTCACTTACTTACTTACTTACTTACTTACTTACTTACTCACTCACTCACTTCATGTAGGGAATGCTTGAAAACCACGCCTTGTTTTTATCTGTCTTCTGCTGCATTGCGGGGGTAGTGATTGCCTCGTGGGAAATCGTCCCTCAGTTGAATGAAATGTTGCAGTTACATCCATTTCCTAACGATGTGTTCCGTTATAAGGTAGTCTTACTAGTACTTGCAACTATTGGTGGAACCTTTTTGTGGGATCGGTTGTGTGTGCAACTCTTTGCTCCTGCTGTGTTCAAGGCAATGCGTGATGAAGCGAGTAAAACAACTTTCAAAGATATCTTACCGGTTCTTCAAACCGCGGCCATGGTTGTAGGAGGAGTCTTCCTGTTATCCACCGGGAATATCCTGATGTGGGGTGGTGCTTATTACTACTATCAGTACGTCTGGAAGAAGAGACCTGCACCTCCTGCATAATAGCGAGTGAGTAAGTGCGTGCATGCGTGCGAATATGTAATTAACTATTTACAATGAAAACATGAATAACTAATGAGCTTTACTGAATTTACTGTGATCCCTTCGAGTCCCACTACCAAGTCCTAAGTCGACAGTTGGATATCTCGTGCCTAGCAAGGCCTTCTCTGCTTCCTTGTCCTTCCAGTCGTGACGATAGAAAGATAGGTTATCTTTTTCAAATTTATAAGCATTTTTTGCATCAAAACCCATTTGATTGCCACCCTAATAGGGTATAGTGAGTGAGTGAGTGAGTGAGTGAGTGAGTGAGTAAGTGAGTGAACATACCATCATTCCCATTCCCATCTGCATTTGCATCATTTTCATGTCATCCATATCCCCACCAGGACCCAAGACGAGCTGATACAACTGATTCAATCCCAGTGCTAGCAACAGATAGTAAGAGACAGAACTAACGTATGAGATATCTAACGTTAACAAGTCAACTTTCTGTGTAAGTAAAAGTACGAGAGTGAGTATATGGTTGAATGAATGAGTGTATATAGGGATTAACCTGCTGTAATAGTGATTTAAAATGGTCAGATGGTAGTGGAAATGGAACTTTTAAACATACAAACCCAGAGAAGAAGGATCCAACAAAAGTAAACATACCAAAATTGGATAGCATAAAAACAACTTGACCTTTCATACCGTCAAGCATCGACATGGGATTTGCCATCGGATTCTTAGGACCTTATTGGTGAGTGAGTAGTAAATGAGTAATTGAGTACGCGAGTATGTGAGAGATAAGTTATCTTACCAGGAACATTTTTATCATTTAATACACCAGTATCCTTTTTTAACATTAAATTTTTTCTTATCTTGAAAGAATTTGTATTTAATTGGTTTCCAAACATTCGATATTTCGATGCTCTTTAATGAGTAAGTAAAATAAGATTGAGTAAGTATAAGCAAATGAATAATCACATACCTTGCTAGTATTTGACGATGCTTTAATTCATTTTTATCATTTTCTGTAAATTTTGGTGCTGGTTTCAATATACCTGAAGGGAAAGAATCAATAAGTGAATGAGTAAGTAAGTGAGTAAAAGAGTCTAACCCATGATGTATTGTCGTCCTAATCCTACCAAAAATACCATAATCACGACGGGAATAACCACCCAATCGCGAATACTGCTATCCAGCAACAAATGCTCCTTTGCCACTTCGTTCATTCGTCTCTTTTTACAACGACAACACACTCTTTTTCCTTTTTGCCTCACCCAAATGTTTGACAAAACTAAAGTTCCGCCGGTATTTTGGACATTATCGTCTTTATGGCTAATTATCGGGCGAATATATACTTAGCCTCGAGCATTTACATTTCAAGCAGGTCTAAAGCCAATAGTACTGGAACTTTGTACTGGAACTGTATACTTGAAGCTTGACTGAAGGTTCACGAGATACTAAGAATTGATTTATTGTGACTAATAAATGACTATACTCAATATTGGAATGCGTGTGACAATGTAATGCTTAAAACCATTGATCATGAGGTACCGGAACCACAGTCGAGAGTCGTGTTATGAACCGGAATGTACATCCAATCCCCTTCCTAAAGTGACACCATTGCTATTAGTTAATGATGGGGGCAATGTACTGCATTAGATATGAATTCAATTGAGTGGAGTGAATATATACAATTATAAATATAAAACTCGAGACAATTCCGATTTTTAAAATATTTGTTCATTTGTTACCAAATTTAGTTAATTACTGATTACTCGTACCTCAAATGGACACCAAGGGGGTAAATTACGTCAATATTTGGGTACTTTTAATCCTCATTCTGCAGCACGTAGCTTTTTGCCAAGACATTATATCCACAATAGCAGGGACAGGGACAAATAGTTACAGTGGTGATAACGGTGCAGCTTTATCTGCGACGTTATTTGGCCCTCAAGAGGTCGCATTAGATAGATCAGGTACATTCACTTAAATATAATAGTAATTTTAACTTTAATGACATTATTAGGTAATATTTACTTCGCTGATGAGAAAAATAATTGCATCCGCAAGATTACGGTAGCAACTGGTATAATTACTACTATTGCGGGCAACGGGACCAAAGGCTATAACGGCGATAATGTGGCTATTTCTAGTTTATTATACTATCCACATGGAATTACTATAGATTCATTAGGTAAGCGAATTTCAAATCAAGTATAGTAGTGATAAATATTTTCTTACTCAACATACTTGCTTATTTATAATCAAAGGTAATTTTTATATTTCTGATACTGATAATCATCGCATCCGCAAAGTGACAGTATCAACAGGCTTTATATCTACGATTGCTGGTACTGGTACTGCAGGCTTCGGTGGTGATGGAGGTGATGCCACATCGGCTATGGTGTACTCTCCACATAAAATCACACTAGATTCCTCAGGTAAATGTCTAGCATTAGAACTGTCCTTCTTTTTCTCGCCATTTATCAATATAAATTTCTAGGAAATGTGTATATCGCAGATTTATTTAACCATCGTATCCGCAAGGTAACGACATCGACAGGCCTTATTACCACAATTGCTGGTACAGGAAGTTCTACTTATAGCGGCGATGGAGTCCAGGCAATATCAAGTGCATTAAATTTTCCAACTGGAGTCTCCTTAGACTCATCAGGTATCGAATAAGTATATATGCAGCGCAAAATAATGAATGAAGATAATATTAATCATCTCCCTATAGGTAATGTGTATATTGCTGATTCTAACAATTATCGTATTCGCAAGGTGACTATATCGACGGGTATCATCACCACGATTGCTGGTACTGGCACTGCAGGCTTCAGTGGTGATGGAGGTGATGCCGTCTCGGCTACGTTCTCGTATATATACGGTGTCACGATAGATTCATCAGGTATTCAGAACATAATCACATATCAACTTGTCTATTTACCTTACATTATATTCTATATCTCCCTAGCCAATGTGTACATCACGGATTTAACTACTAATCGTATCCGTAAGATCACATCATCAACGGGCATTATTATGACAATTGCAGGTAGTGGCACGAGCGCTGGTTTCAGCGGCGACGGGGGTGATGCGACATCCGCTTTATTGTGCGCCCCATACAGTGTCACAGTAGGCTCGTCGGGTAATGAATACAACACTAATTTATTGGTAATTATTTGTTATTTGTACTTTTCCACTAGGTAGTTTTTATGTTGCTGATTACTGTAATGCTCGAATTCGCCAGGTGATAGTACCAACTGTAACACCAACTGTTACACCAACAATAACACCAACAATAACACCAACAATAACACCAACAATAACACCAACAATAACACCAACTGTAACACCAACCTTTACTCCAACTGTAACGCCAACAGTAACACCAACTGTAACACCAACCTTTACTCCAACTGTAACGCCAACAGTAACACCAACTGTAACACCAACCTTTACTCCAACTGTAACACCAACCTTTACTCCAACAAAAGTTCCATCCTCTTCGCCTACTTCATTACCCAGTTCAACACCAACTTCTGTACCAACGAAAATAGATGGTGTAGTAGCTAATCTCCTAGCTGTCACACTTGATGATAACGTGACCAAGGTGAAGATCAAGTATTTCCTAGGTGCATTTGCTGGTTATTTCCTGTGTATCTACGTCTGCTTAAACCTATACTCCTTCTTGCAGTATGGCAAAATCACTGCGACAATGCTTTACAATTCATCATACCAGTCAGAGGCGTACATCAATAACAGTGCACATACAATGGATAGAAAGGCGCCAATACTGTCGGATATGTGCACAAAGAATTCACTTGTCCAAAGCAATATGAAGTTACAAGAAGAATTGTTGATAGTGAGGCGCAGTTTAAAAACGAAGCGTGTTGATACAACAGATGTAGAGTGTAAGTATTCTAGGGGGTACCGTGAGTATATGCATCAACAGCGGACGCTGCTTGGATGCAGACCGCTCATCTATCCTGATGGATATGCATTGAAGATACCATGCACGAGTATAGTGATATCATTCCCAGCAGGTCGATTGGAAGACATATTTCTCTTCCTCTGTCACAACCATCCGTTGTTCTCATGTTTTTACTTTATGGATGGATCCAAGTTGGGGGCGGAAGGTTCGCGCATATTGTATATCGGGAAGGACGTGACGGTGTTCGTGTTGTACCAGTTCTCTAACATGTTATTGCAGTACTTCATGCTAGACAGACAGGGAATCGGAACTATAATCAACTTGTTTGTCATCACACCCAGCGCTGTCTCCATTGGATTACTACTCAAGTACCTCTACACCTGCCCATTTACAGAGACCGTTGAGTTCCAGCGTAGGTATGCAAAGTATCAGTCAACAATACTTCTCCTTGGTCGTTTCGCTATCGTCCCTATAATGATTATCATGTTCGGCTCGTTAATTATCGCATGTCTCTTCAGCAGCAATTGCGATATCCCAATGATACTTGTGAACTACTTTTTCTTTGTGCAGTTATACGGTGTGTTACTAGCCATAGCAAAAGCATTGCTGCTGTTTATCGATGGCTACTACTACCGGATATCAGTACTTGGTCTACTGGACATATTGTGTGTAGGTCAATTATACAAAGAGCGCATTTTAGCGGAGCAGTTGGTGGTTGATGTTGACTATGCATATCGCATCAACACGTACTTATTCGGACTTGTTAAAGTACAAAAGATACTAAACAGAAGCGATGCCATCAAGGCTAACTGGATCACTATAGAAGGAGGAGGTGGAGAAGCAGAAGACGCGCATGATATTGAGATGAAAGGCGCAGATGCTACTAGTGCAGATGATGCAATTATTAGTGTGCGGATCAATCCGCTAAACAACGATGTGACTCAACGTAATAGTGTCGTATTCAGCATGGACGGCATATTCGGCACCGATAGCGACGAAGCCGATGGTGGGTTTAACGATATATACAGTAATAATATTATCGATGATGACAGCCGTGATTCGTGTATTGCCACCGAGAACCCTATTCACTCGCTTGCTAGTGTGAAGGCTGACAGCTTCCGCGTCAGTACTAGTCGTCTTCAAGGGTCAGCGATGCAACGTCAATCGTCTGTCGCTACTAAAGGTAACAGTGAGACTGGTGCACCTGGAGTAGAGGACGACGAGTCATTGTATCTAGAGTACCGAAACCTGCAGGACAATTCCGGCGATGCGTTGTATGACATGAATGATGATGCCGACGTAGCAATGAGCTTCGAAGAGTGGAAAATAAAAAGGAAGCAGTTCAAGCAAGGTAATAACAACGTGCTACTTACCTAACTAACTAACGACTTACTTACTTACTTACTTACTTACTTACTTACTTACTTATACACACCCTTCTCAAAATGTTCATTTATCACAGGCACCCGTGGCTCCTTTGTCCATGCATATCAAGTATTTGAGGAGCGAGAGCAATCTGCAAGTATGAGGAACACCATACATCTACACAGCTTTAAAGTTAAGAATGTTCTAGCCAGCAAACCGCGTCTAGACCCTAGTTAAAGCATGTATAATAACTGTATCTCTATGTATATGATATAAACCAAGTATTAACGATCTCAAAGGTGAGAGCTTACGTGGAATTTTGATCTTTAGAAAACGTGGCATTCTCTCTTTGTCGTTAAATATTTTTTCTGACTACACCTGACTGTGGGTGTGGAGCAAGGCTAGATCGACAATTAAATTTTGTCGGGACTTTCATCTAAGGTGCATTAATTCGGAAGAATAAAAATGGCATCGTTGACTAGTCTATCTGCATCCCTTGAGCATGAAGAGGAAATTCGTCGTAATATTTTAAAAATAAAGAATGAGTTAATAAATCATCAAATTTCATCGATGTGTGTATTCCGTCGAGTACCTATCGATTATTACGATAAAACACTACAGGAACGTGGGGCTCTATTGCAGTGTAGACCAGAACAGCTGTGTAAATCAATTTTGTTTGAAAACACACTATGTAATCATAATAACTGTGATGATATTCATGATTCTAGGTATTATGTAGTTATAGGTAATAATACTATTCATTCACACAATTACTCATTCACTAAATTGATTATTATTCGCAGTACAATATATAAGAAAAATTAACACAGATTTATTAAGTGCTGCATTAAGTAATTTAATAAAAGAAAAAAAGAATAAACTAAAATATAATTTCCGACTTGTATCAGAAGAAATATCTTATCAACTAACAAGTTATCAACATAATGCAGTAACAGTTTATGGTAAACATCTTTCATATGACAACTCACTTACTCTGATACTTACTCACTCACTTATTTAGGTATGAATCGTAAAATTCCCATTGTAATCTGCTCCAATATAATGAACGTAAGCCCCAGTTTTGTGTACTTAGGAGGTGGATCAGTTGACGTGAAATTAGGCTTGCCAACCTCATTACTTGCTAGCTCAACCAATGCAATAGTGGCATTAATTTCAAAATTACGAGAAGAAGATAATAACGATGACTGAGTAGTAAGTGAGTGTGTTGTTAGTCTTGTCAATATATACTGTTATAACTATACAAAAATATTACATCATTATGCAATTATCTTTCTCTTTGGTCGTGTTACTTGTATTATTTCTCGTTGGATTTGCCGTATTATTACCGTTATTATTCGGGATTTGATCTCTTTGGCCTTTCTTACTATCATAATATGCTTCTTCACTCTTTATTAACTCAATTTCCTCGGGACTCAATCCCAATCTTTGAAATTCAGCATCTGGATTGAATACATCAGCTGAAAATGGGGGAGTAAATACATCTCTCTCTGACGTGTGTACACTATATGCATGATCTTCTTCTTCTTGTAATTTCTTGGCTAGATAAAAGTCATCGTATTCATTATTCATGTATTGGGGGATTCCTGTTTGGCGATTCATTCGATCTGAATCATTTCGACTTATTACAGGGGAGCTTGATAAAGTAGTGTCTCGAGGTGGTAATGCTATAGTACCTCCTGCTGTGGAAGTGCCTTTATTACTTCCTAAAAAAGTGAATAAGTAAGTGAATGAGTATGAATATATGCGGTTTCATTACCTCCTGTTACGGCGGTTTGAGGGCTCATTCCTGTAGACGCAGGTTGTGGTGGTGATGCTATAGTACCACCCATTGTGGCGTTCAATGTTGGATCTAATAAACTACTAAAGTCCAAAGTAACATAGTTACCAGTCGCAGTAGTAGAAGGATTCGAAGTTGCATCATTGCTAGTTACAAATGATGAAGGCTTAAAGTTGCTATCTACATATTCCGTATTCCCATCGACGGCATCTAAACACTCCCAAACCACATTCGGCTGATCTTGATACCCTAAGTCTGTTACGAGCAAGAATAACTGGCTGTTGTACTTGAATATAGTGGCGAAGTGATTATTACGGAAGAAGACAGCTAATTGTCGCTCTTTCAGTGTGTGGTGCAGTGTCAAGAGTCCCATATATGTTAATTGTGATGCTGTTTCAGCTAAAAATGATTCTAAAATATGTCCATCTTCTAGTAATTTAGTGTCTATGCTGTTATTATTGTCGCCAACGGCTACCGCAATATCAGGTTGTTTTTCTACCAAACCCTTGTATTCAACAAGTTTAAACATCAAATGATTATACGTAGTGCAACCATGAGCTTGCATGGCATTTGTTGTAACTTTATCTTGAGTATCTAACATCCATCCTAAGTAAGCAAGAGAGTGAGAGTGTGAATAAGGAAGTGAGTGAATATGTATGAGACCATGTACTAAGCTAACACCAAGACCATCAAATATACTTATTTCTTCAGTAAACTCAAAATCATGAACATCACGAAAGCATACATTAAGATCCAAACCGTTTGCTAATTTAGGTAAAATATCTAATATTGAATTAAGCTGGTCTTGGTGATACACTGTATTGTTATCCGTATTTGTAGCAATCTTATCTTTCATTTCAACTAACAAGTTAGCAATCAAAGCAGTTAATTGAGATAATGTAACAACCCCTTGATCTTCATGAATTCCTTTCAATTTGTTTTCTAATAACAAAGCATTTGCTACAGCAAGCAGAGGACATGGTCCATTCTCATTCTGTAATAAAATCATTCGATTTGAACCAAAATACTTGATGTTCTTTATAACAAAGAACAATTCTGTTGACATTTCTCCGCTAGAAATGTGTATCTTCTTTTCTGATTTTTTTTAAAAAAAAATCCACTGTACTGTACCGGTTGTGTTCTAATGATTTTAAAAAAAGTTAAATAGTTACTATAACCAACAACAGTATACAGTAAAAGATTTGTTTGGGTTGCATGTTCTCCTCGCGTATTATGCTAATAGTAACAACTATAAAAATATTGCATTAAATATTATAATACTATATGAATATTAAAATTATAGAATTATTCTTTAATCTAAAGTATTTAACAGTGAGAAATCTAGATCGTCATTTAAACAATAACGTTATGATATCAACAGCACCAGGAAGTACTGTAGTAGGACTCGGTAGTCGGGGTGCGAAAGATTCAAGAGGAAGGGAGGAGAAGTCCACCAAGGAAGAGAGTAGAGGACTACGTGCTACTGCAGAAAGAGGAGCGTGTGTACTGCAAAGGGACATAAAGGCCTCAAGAAAAAAAGAAAGAGGAAATGTTTGTTCCCATACTACTCCTGTTTGTATCAATTGTTCAATTGGTCAAAGCTGGAAGTCCGAACTATGGTTTTGTATCTACCTTTGCGGGAACGGATAACACAATCACCGGTAAGTCTTATGGTGGTGATGGTGGAAAGGCTAATCTTGCCTCATTAAATAAGCCATCAGATGTTGCATTAGATGGTTTAGGTGGATTATACGTTTGTGATTCTGCAAATCATATCATTCGTTATATTGATTCTTCATACTACATTAATACAATTGCTGGTATACCCCAAGTTGCTGGTTATAATGGTGACGGCAGTCAAGCTACTTCTGCTACACTTAATGCACCTTTTGGTATAACTTACAGTAAAACATTTTTAAAACTTTATGTAGCTGATACAGTGAATCATAGAGTACGATTAATTGATCTGACAACAGGTCTTATTTCTACTGTTGCTGGCACAGGAACGAGTGGAAATGGAGGAGATAGTATCTCAGCTACTAGCTGTGCTCTTAATAATCCAACTTCAGTAACATTAGATCCTGATCGAAATATTTATATTGCTGATAAAGGAAACCATTGTATACGTAAAATTACCACTGCTGGTGGTGGAACTACCATCACTACTGTAGCTGGTCTTTGTGGTACATCTGGTTCTACTACCGGTGATGGAACAAGTGCAAGAC
>JACCDO011310549.1_pt1 | contig 15448 bp, 17 predicted proteins | sample 7446101 | NCBI WGS metagenome assembly JACCDO01 (sample SAMN15323440, study PRJNA562643) | freshwater metagenome | isolation source: river surface water | place: USA:Blue River Watershed | collected 2017-08-16
ATAGCCGTTAAATGTCATAGCCGTTAAATGTCATAGCCGTTAAATGTCATAGCCGTTAGTGTCATTATAACATCGTTCGAGTAATCACAAAATGCGCACGCAAATCAAACACCACCGTGCGCACGCATGGCGAAATCTACTACTGTTCGCCCCTTGTCACGCGCTTGCTGGGGGGTTCGGACGCGCCAGCACCTGCACCTGCACCTGCGCCAGCACCTGCACCTGCACCCGCGCCAGCACCTGGGCCGCCGACAGAATCATCAGCGGGGAGTTCGCGTTTGCGCTCGACGCGGACGCGTGAATCATCTGGAGTAATAGTCACGTTGGCATATTCTTTCATCATGTCTAACGCGAGCTCGGCCTTGGTCTTGACGTGTTCTTGATGCACGACATGGCCGTCCACGACACGAACGGACTCTGAACGAACGGTCCAGTCTGCCCAGCAGTTGAAGTGGCAGAATGCGGGGCGCGGCTCGCTTCCGTCGAGCCAAAAGCACCCGCCCGTGCGAATGTCGAAGCCGATGCGCACATACACGCGTGAATCTGAGAGCATGAACAGGCGCTCGAGGACCGTTACGAGGTCCGGGTTGATCATGTCCGCAGGCGGGTGGTTCGGAAAAAGAGTGCGGAAGGTGTGGATCGAGTTTACGCCAACGAGGTACGTGTGCGGGCGGGGGGCGAGCGACGGGCTCTCGAAGCGTTTGTTGAGGACAAACAGGTTCGCGTCGTCGATCTTGCACAGGACATGGATACCTACAAACGCGGCCGTGAGAATCTTCTCGCACCAGGCGAGACGAAGTGCGTCACGGTCCGTTTCCAGCTCGTCCTCGGGTGAGTTTTGGGCGACCAACTCGAGAAAGTCCGAGCGCGCGACTTCAAGATCCTTCTTGTAGGCATGGAGTGCGCGGCAAACAGCGACGTTGACCGATGTCGCGGGCGAGACGAAAAAGCGCGAAGGTGCCCATGTCCATTGTGTAACATCGTCTTCGCCGACGTTGTTACGAGTCATAAGCGTAAGGACGTCGTCAAAAAGATCGTGGACGGACTGGACCATTTTTTTCTTCTACACGTGCCGAGTTGAGAGTCAGTGTAAAATCGAACTCCCGAAGATTCGGAAACGAAACGCACGTGACTGTACGGACAAATTACGGAAACACGTCTGGACCGTCCCAAAACGTTTGTTTCCGAAAGACCCCCCCTGAATTTGGTTTTGTCATTCCACACATCATCAACAAGCGCAAAACATGGACGCCTTTAAGTACTCGCTCGAGTCGACCTTCCACCTCCGCCTCGTGTCTACCCCCGCGGACGGCAACTGCCTCTTCCACGCAATCGCGATGGCACTCAAGCGCACCCCTTTGGGCGCGCAAGTTCACTCCCGTACCACGCACGCGTCTGTGCGTGAGCTCGTGTGCAACTTTCTGGACGAGCACATGAAGTACTTTACCGCGTTCAACATCGACGCGGACTACATCGCCCGTATGCGCACCAGCGGAAGCTGGGGCGGCGAGCCCGAACTGATCGCGATCGCGAACCTGTACGCGCGCTCCATCGAGATCTACATGTTCGACCCGCACGGCCGCGCGACGCACACCCGCACGTACTCGCCCGTTCTCGGTGTCGAGTCTGCCGCGCCCTTGCGCCTTTCTCTCTTGCCTGTATCGGGCAAGGTCAGTGACGCACCGAACCACTTCTCGTACCTCGAACAACTTCCGACCGTACTCGGCGCGATTCACCAGCCGCTCGCACCGGCACCCGCTGCTCCCGAAATCGACCTGACGTGCAACGAACCTATGCCTGCGGAAGACAACGATGTTGAACACGACGACCTTGACAATTATCCGGCCGACATGTTCGTCGCGCCTCGCCCCCCCTTCCTCGAGTCGTCGTCGGCTGCTGCTGCACCGGCCCAACCCGCACCCGCTCCGGCTGTGCCGGCGACCAAGGTCTCGTATTACCCCCTATACGAGCACTATCTGACCACCAAGGGCATGCACCGCCTCGAGGCAGATCTCGCGGCTCGTGCGGAAATCGCATGGTACGGTTGTACATGCGGCAAGGCATGCCGCAAGGCCGCGCACGGCTCGGACGTGTACGAGCGCGTGGTCTTGGACCCCGAGCAGGTCAACCCGGACTGCAAGATCTGGAAGCCCTGGTCCATGTACCAGACCGTAGTTCGCGTCAAGCTCGGACGTGCGTGAACAAAAATATATGTATAGAATGTTTATAAAAATGTCAATACGTTTATCGTCTGTAAATTTTCAAGTCTCGACAATTAGCTCGAATGTAAACACAAATAGCTCAAACGTGTACACGCTAAATTTAAGTCTGAACACAATCAGCACGAACGTGTACAATGCGAGCATCAGTCTGAACACACTGAGCTCGAGCGTGTATTCGATCACAACGTCGTCAACGCTCAGCTTGTCCGGGAACCTTGTTGTCGGAGGAACGCTGTCGGTTCTCGGGAATATTCAATCGCCAGGAACATATCGCTGTAATCTGACACTTAGCACAAATTCAACACTCAGCGGATCGGACTTGGTGGTCGAATACAATCGTTCGAGTGACCCGAACAGCTGGTACGCAAACGCCACAAAACGTGTGACACCGACTGTAGCTGGCTGGTACAATATTTTCTACCAAGTAAAGTTTAATGCTGCAACGTCTGGTACGGGTTTTCAATGGAACATTCAAGTGTTGCGAAACAATGTAACAGTTGCTATCGCACAAGCGCAAATGGTAAATGATGTCGGACGCACGCTTGCAACTCAGGCATTACTGTACTTCAACGGATCGACTGATTACTTGACGACACAAGTGTACGCATCAAGCACAACCACACTAAACACGGATCCCGGATGGTCACGTCTGGAACTGTTCATGATCTAAGTCCGTAAAATTTCATTTTATAAACAAAAATTGTGAACAAATTGTCAAACAAACGAACCAATCCCCCCAACAACTTACTTCTTAAATGGATGTGTTTGCAGATGAACTCGAGCGAAGTGAAGACTTCGCCATTATCGTCCCATTCCGTGCTAAGGACGCGTCGGACCCCCGTGCGGCGCATTTGATCGAGTTTCGTGCGTTCGTCGAGCACACGTTCGGCGCGGACAAGCTCTGGGTCGTGACGCAAACGCCCGGCAAGAAGTTCAACCGCGGCATGCTTTTAAACATCGGCTTCTTGCAGGCGTTTAAAAGCAAGAAGCTGACGCACGTCATCTTTCACGACGTCGATCTGATCCCATCGGATGAACTCGCGCGTTACTACGACCGCGCACCTCAACCCGGAAGGCCTCTGCACCTGGGGAAACGCTTCGAGAGATACGCGTCCAACCCCGATTATCTCGGCGGGGTTCTGAGCATTCGTGTAGATGACTTCTTGGCTATCAACGGGTTCCCCAACTGCTTCTGGGGCTGGGGAGGTGAGGACGATGAATTTGGTATCCGTGTCCGCACGGCCGGGATGGCGCCGTGCGTGCCCGTGCGAGGTTCGTACCGCGACCTCGAGCGGCTTACGCTCAAACAAAAGGTGCACGTCCTGCAGACGACGAACGAGCGTTGCATGATCAAACACGAGCTGCTCGAGGACTACCGATCGGGCGCGTTGGCTGAAGATGGTGTCAAGTCGCTGGACGGATCGCGCGTGACCGGTGTAAGTCGGTGCGGCAACGACTTTACTGTCGAGTTATTGGCGACATCTGGACATAAAAGCGACGCGTGCTCAGACGAGTCGTACGCGACGTGGGGTTACCCTGCGTGAAACTTTGCGAACATAATTTGTGTGCGTGGCTTGTGTAAAAAAAAAGAAATGACAGACGACGATGACTGCAGACTTGTGATTCCCGAACGGGGAACGAGTGTCTACGTGCGCTCCCCGTACGTCGTGATTGAGAATCGGTCATTCAAGGTGTCGATGTCGCTCAGTAAAGTTCGGTTCTCGGTCGTACTTCCACAAAGAGAACTGGTCATATTCGACGATCTGAATCGTGTCCAAGTCGAATTCGAAGACCCGGACGATGTCGACGCGTTGATGACGTATATCCGTAATTTTAGAGACGTGTCTCCGTAAAACTTTTTTTTATTTTTTACGACCAAATCCAGACTTTTACACAATCAATACATACATACACCCACGCAACAAGAATGGTGAACCCGTTCAAAGAAGTTCGAGCCGAACAACTCACACAGAAATGTGGAGAGTTTTATGGGTATCGTACGGAGTTCACGATGCGCGAATCTGCCACAGTCATCCCCGTCAACGCCCCCCCTTTCGGCATGAATCGCGATGGCGAGCCGATTCAGCTGTACCCCGCACAGCACCGCGTTCTTCAGCGTCTGTGTTCTCCTCTGAGTCTCGAGAGTGCAGACGTGCGCGTCACGTCCCCCAACCCGCTTCAGAACTTGGAGGGGCACGTTTCGTCGACCGGCACGTTCCCTGTCACCAAGATATTTAATCTACCGCCCGGGTACGGCAAGACATTGCTGTCGTCGCTCATGTGTATCGAGATGATCCGCACGGACGCCATGCGCGCAAAAATGCGCGCTGACTTTGACGCATACGTGTCCGCGCGCGACGTTCACCTCTTCCGATCCATGCGACACCACTCGCCGTTCCGCACGGAACTCCTGGACAATGCCGTGCTCGTACAAGTCCCGCACCAACTCGTCGGGCCTTGGCAGAACGTGCTGATGCACAACGCCCGCATGTTCATGTCCATGCACTCCGGATTGCGTGTCCATGTCAGCCCGTCCGACCCCGCTGATCTTCGCTCTGCCGCGTTCGACCCCGAGTACATTCGGGCCCACCCGGACGAGCTGTTCGTGTTCGTCGTGCACAACGACAACATGAAAGACTACTTGTCGCACGCGGGTGTGTTCTACTCGTACGCCGTGTTCGTCTCGGACGAGGCCGCGGACTCCAAGAGCGCGCCCGTGTCGCCCGAGCATAACCTGCTAGGGATGTACAATGTACTCGTCACAGCAACGCCCGCGCATCTCTCGGACCGCATCAGTTCGTCGGCCAGTTCCTTTCTGACCGAGACGTTCAAACACTCAAAGCTGACGTCCGAACAAGTCAGTCGCTGCATCTCGTCCCCCGGACAGCCGTTCAAGGACGCATGGCTCCGTTCGGCAGCCACGCGCGCGTACATGGGGAACATGATCTGCGACGTTCTCGCCATGAACGTCGTACCGGACTCCCTGTACGACGAGCTTACAAGCGAAGTGATGGCGCTCGTGCCGTGCATGCACGAGTACTCTGTTCGCTGTGCGGACTCGTACGCGCGCCGCATGGGTTTGGTCATGCACGACATGGACAATGTCCGCGACTCGAACCTTTTGCTCGAACGCGTCCTGAATGTACAGCTTTCGGGCAGGTCCGTCACAGAGGTGATTGCCGCGATCGACCGTCAGCTCACGGACATTGTTCGCACACTCGAGTGCGTCGCGCCGCGTCCGCTCAATCCCGGCGAGCTCCGCTCGCGTCGTGCGAGTCTCGAGAAGTTCAGAGGGCTGCTGCAAGGTGACCTTGACAAGATCTGCGGCATCTGTTTGGCTGACGCAAATCCTGAGGACAAGTATTTGTCCACGTGCTGCGCCTTCATTTCCTGCAGAGAGTGTCTGAGCAGGCTCGCAGGCGGTGCGGGCGCAGGTGCGGTTCGATGCCCGAAGTGTCAAGGCGCGGGCGCAAGCTTCTCGCACGTACATGCCAAGAAGAAGATGAGGGTTGCTGCTGACGAAGAAGAAGCCCCCGAAAGAAACCCGTCGGTGAAAGACTGGCGCGAGTTTGAGTCGTTCGTGGCGTCGTTCGACTTTGAGCGTCACTCACAAACGGCAGCAGTCGAGCACATTCTCGAACAAGCGCGCAACTACAACTTGGCAAAGATTATTGTCGCCGGCCCGAACGTGGAGACATGGGTTCAATTCGACGGTATTCGGAGGATTGCGGGATTTGAGGTGGTCCGTCCGAAGACAAGCTCCACACGCAAGATGGACGAACTTTTTCATTCGTTTTGCAAAGACGCGTCCGTCAAGCAGATTCTCCTACTGGACAGCGTGCTGAACGCGAGTTGCGAGCTCACGGGCGTGGACGCAAAGCTGACAGATCTGATTATTCAAGTCGGGACGCATCTGAACGCGAAGCAGCTGTCTGGTCGTGCGCTCCGAATCGGACGGAATCCGCTGCAAAACCCCGTAAAGGTTGTGTTGCTGTGAAGTAGAAAAGTGGTCCGAGAACCATGAACCAGAAAAAATAAAAATTGGTTTGACTCGGCTGCTGCAGCTCTTCGAGAGAGTTCTGTAAGAATTTGTTTGTATCAATCAATAAGATGAAGTCGCTCCGTTTGTCGATTGCTTTGAGTGCGATTGTGCACACGCCCGATTCCACAAAAAAAATTTGCTGGAAAAACTTGAAGAGACGGTTCGCGTCCGCACGAATCCGTTGGAGCTCTTTCAGGGTTTCAGATGTAGCGCACGGTTTTGTGTGGTGCATGAGAAACTCCATTTCGGCCGAACGGACATCGAACGGGTTTCCCCGCGCGAAAAACTGTGTCATCTTGCAAGGCATTCGGACATCGTACGGCAACCGTTCGGACTTGCACGACTTTACAAAACGGTTTCTTAGCATTTTTTTTTAGGTTTGTCTTTAATTAAAAAACAAAATATGTATTGGATTATCGCCGTGATTTTTATCTTGGTCGCACTGGTAGCATACTTTGCAACCCAGAAGACAACCACCGAAGCTGAAGCCGAGCAAGACGAACACGTCCAGGAAGAAAAAACGGCTTCACCCTACGTGCCTCAACCGAACGAGATGAATTATTACCAACAACAACAGCAGAAGCAAGCCGATGAAGTTGTTGCACCCGCTGCGACCACGCCGGAGATGCCTGTTTTGACCTCTGCCTCTGTCGCGGATGCTCCTCCCGTCTCAAACACTGGCATGTTCGAAATCACTGCAAAGGGCGACACGGGCGCCGAAAAGATTACTGTGACCATTGACGGAATTCGTTATCCCGAACAAGGCGCATACACTCTGTCAAAAAATCTTGAGAAAATCCGCGTCGAGACACCTCGAAAGGTTGACCTCGCAAACGTTGTACTGAAAGATGTATCACCCGCGCGCGACGCGAACGGTGCAGATACCAACATCCGCATCGCGTCCATTTACATCAACGGCACCAATGAGAACGTGCGGAGCCGTTTGTACCAAGGCGGGCTCAGGCAGGACCATATCGGCAACGGACTTTGGTTCTGGGGTGGCGAGCTTACATTCCAATCGGAAAACACTGGCCTGGATCCGTCCACTCAAGCCAATGCCACACTGCCTTCATCAATCGGAACTATCGAAATCGTCGCCAAGGGCGATGTAGGCAACGAACAGCTCCGAGTTGTGGTCGATGGACTTACGTACCCAGCGCCTGCTGGAACTCTGAACGAAGACGGTACGGTAGGTACAGGCGCTTATATTATCCCAACCGAAGGCACGAAAGTTCTCGTCACGACACCGCGTCGAGTGGATTTATCGAATGTCGTGATCAAATTCGTAAACGACGCGACGGACCCTGCCACTCAAAAAGACAGAAACGTTCGCGTTTCTTCGATCGTTATCAACGGAGATGGACAGGACGTGCGACAGCGTCTGTTCCGTGTGGGTCTCGACGAGACCCGTTTGAAGAATTTGCGGTCCGGCGGGGGGCTTTTCTGGGGCGGCGACTACACGTTCGTGTAAAATGAAAATGGTTAAAAAAAATTGTGCGGGATTTAAGTAAAAAAAAATGCTGCCTCGTTTCATATTTTCAAGGTACGACGGCCTCGTATCGTCCACGCAAGTTGCCTTAAAACCTATTCCGAACGTCGACGACGTGTGGTCAGGTATTCTTCTCCAATTCCACCGCGAAAAGACTCAAAAACAATCATTGGAGAGTCGTTTCGTGTATGCGGAACTTATGGACCACCGCGAATGCAAACCGGTTCGGAAGTTTCAATTCGTGTATGACACTTCTGAAGCGGCCAAGAACATGCTTGAACAAATCTTATACACAACGTCCGACATGTCTACGAAGTACGTACTTAGCCCCTCCAGAACCGGACCGCCCAAACTGATTGACATGTCAACCGGTGAGGAAACCAGTATTTTGCAACTTCGGACAGATTCGTTTCACACGTTCATGCCACATTCGAGTTTTCGATATGTGTACCTCACCGAACACACGGGACATGCGACGCAGCAAGTATTCTTAAAGCCGGTTGATGAAAGCGGTCTGGATGTATTCTATCAGCTGCTCGCAAAGCTACGAGACTACTTCCGACGGACACACTCGACGCCCGCGCTCGTGCAAACAGAAATGCACGAACTCGTCGACCACGTCGACTGCGGACGCGTAGACCGGTTTTTCTTTCATTACGACGACACGGACGAGTCATATGAATTGCTATACAAAATCCTCGCAAAGCGGCGCGGCGCGATCCGTACAACTACGCGTATCACGTTCGTTCCCCGCACGCCCGACACGGAAGCCTTGCTGCGCAAGAAGATCAACCCTGTTCGGTACCCCTGCTTCATCGACGCGTCTACCGGAAGAGAGTGCACGTTGACCGATGACACGCCCATGGAAAGCAGCGGAATAAATATCAAAGACGCAGTGCGTGCTTTTATGCAGCGCATAATTTATTGAAACATACGCTTGAACGCATCAAACTCTTCTTCCCAAGTATCCACAACCGCACGCACGTCTTCCAGTGTGATGCCGTATACACTCAAACATTCGTTCGTAAAGTCTTCAGACGGGTTCGCACCAAACACCCAAGGAAGCCATTCGTGCGGGAAAATAACATCGCGGTACGGTCCGAATGCTTCGTCGGGCGGAACCACATTCATTTGCCATTCGGGCACGCACGGATAAGGTAAGTGCCGACACGTCGCGCCGAAGAGCACGGACGAAACCTTCATGTGAATGTCACGTTCCGACATCGGCTTCGGAACAACTCCGAAACACACGTATGTCTGCACACGAGGACTCGATATCGCGCTCAAGTTCGCAGGAGCGACCGTGTGAACCGTATTGCTAAACCACACGACCATCGTCCCGGGTTCGAATTGTAATAATCGCTTCGAACATCCGACTTGCTCGAGCTTATGGACGTCGTCCGCATTCAGTAAAAACCAGTCGTTCTGCATACGTATGCCCGCACGAGCCTTGAGCAGATCGAAATGGAGATGCGATTTTTCCATCACAGCAAACCGCTCGGACCCGTCCGGGTTGTCTAGAACCACAGCGGCTTGTAAGAATGACCGCTCTCTCGACGCGTCAATGTGCCACCAAAATCCGTCGGCAGCTGTTGCGCCCGGAGGAAAGCGGACGGGTGTCCCATCGGACACGAACACCGCATCCGGGTTGCACGAAAGCTCTTCCGGCCGGTTCGGCCGTTGGAAGTCGAGGTGGGTTCGAAAGACCTCGTCTGGTATCGATTGCAACACTTCGAAAAATTTTGGACGCGCGAGCTCGCGAATGCGATGCGCGGTATACGTCATACTCACGTGCCCACTCTTAATCATTCCTCCAAGCACACGAGGAATCCCGCGTACAAACGGGTCGTCTGCATCCACGCCCGGGTACATTCGGAGCTCGGACAATAAGTTGTCCCGTAATGCAAGTGCTTGTGCGGGTTCCATCAATTTGACCGTAGTCCATCCTTGTTGTACGAGTTCCATGCTTTTCTCTTTTCTTTTGAACAACCTTGATAGAAAAAAAGTTTATTTGCACGCAGTGGGGTTCGAACCCACGCCCTTGCGGACTCGAACTTAAGTCGAGCGCCTTAGACCGACTCGGCCATGCGTGCTCGAAATCGTTCTAAAAATATATACACACGCAAACGTATAAAAAGTAGAATGAACACAAACACCATCGTGTCCGAACGGCCCCCGCACGCACAAGAACTCGTCAACTGCATCGATAGGTGCCCGACGGAAGGCCGACATCATGTCGCTATACACATACAAAACACATTCAATGTCGAACTTCCACCGGGAGAACACGTATGGACCGACAAGGACAACGTGTCGGAGTACAAGGTTTCGAACGTCGTGTTCACGGACATTCGATACAAAGTCATTGAGCCTCTTGAACCACACCATACATTTTGGACGTGGCTGCACGCGCTCGTGTTCGGACCCCCGGACGTACAGACGGTAATCATGTCGTTCGAGGTCAAACAAATTACGGAAACACGTACGGACAGCCCCGGTACAAAAGTTTCCGATGCGGAACTGATTCGTGTATGACCGACCGACCATCTACCATCAAAACATGCTCGACACAACGATTGCTTTCGAAAACTTTATCAAATTCCATCAACCGCCCGGAAGCGATTGCAAGGTACTCCGACGTATCGAATGTGCGATCCGCGGCGAGGAATTGTACCGCACATTCTCAAGCATACCCCCGTCTGTCTCGAAAATGCTCTACGCGGTGTTTGATTACCTCGCATGGACGCTCGTGTCCTTAAAGAACCACGAACCGATGCCTTCGCATATCGTGACCAAGTACGAACTCGCACGAGCCGCGATCGGACAGACACATTCGGACGTCGCCATCAACGGCTTCGCTGCGTTCTCGGACTTTGCACGCAAGTACATATTCGCACTCTCCGTGCAAAACTCGGACTACTTCAAAACATTACCCGAAGAGTCGCCGCACGAGCGCGTACGTGCTGTGTGTGACTATTATCGCGCGTGCCAGACGGACGTCTTTCCCGGATTCGTGCAACGCCCGAAGGAAACTGTCATTACCCCGAACCTCCCGTCCTACCAGGCCCGACTGCCCAAGGAACTGCCGTTTTTCCTATGTGTGCCGAACGATCCCCTACTGATCTTGTGCGACACCGCATCCGTGCTCTTGGGTGCTTAATTATGTATGTATAAACTGTAAATAAAAAAACATGGGGAACTGTTTTGCAACTCGAACGAACCCACAAACAACGTACGAACTTCAACTCGAACTGAACCCGAGCGTAACTGTTCCGACACTTGAACAGTGCGTCGAGTACATCCCGACGTCCGGGTTCGTCGTGAGCGTGTACGACGGCGACACTTTCACGTTGGCTGTGTGGAATCAAGAAATCCAAAAGTGGACCAAATGGCCCGTACGAGTCGCAGGTATTGATTGTCCGGAACTGCGTACGAAGAACGCAAACGAAAAAACGATTGCACTCAAAGCCAAGGCGTTTGTGGAAAGCACCATTTTAAACAAACGCGTGCTACTTAAAAACGTGTCGCGCGAAAAGTACGGACGGATCCTCGCGGACGTTTGTGTGGAAAATGACTCGCAGACATTAAACCAAATGCTGCTCGAACGACGTCTTGCGGTCGCGTACGACGGAGGTACGAAACACGTACCGGAAGACTGGGTTGTGTTTCATGAATCTACGACGAAGAATTAAAGCGCGTGTCGATCCAGATACGCACAGCCTCCGTGACCAACTCTATGTTCGAACGGAACACGTACGTGCGCTCGGGAAACATCTTGCCACACACCTCCACGCGATAACCCGGAAGCGTCCGTACCATAAAGTTAATGTATCGGATCAGCCCAGTCTCCTCCAAAAAGTTTAATGTCGTAGCGTTGCCGCCCTTCGACACCGTCACGGTGTATGTGATGCCCGTGCGCACCTCGCTCCAGACACAATCGATTGTAATCGTCGTCGGTGGAGCACTCGCACGGTAGCTCCCGGGAAACATAAGGACCAGCATTTTCTTTTTTACGGGATCACGTCGTCAAAAAAAAAATTAGAAAAAAACGAACCACTCATTCGACTTCCGTTCGGAGTTGATTAAAGAAAAAAAAGAAATGCTGCCGCTCTTCGTCGCAGGAACGTCTCTGTCGATCCTCATTTGGACCGTCTACCAAGCACAGGTGCCCGTACATGGCATCGTGTTTGACTATGACGTCATCGAGCAATCCAAGAACACGTTCGTTGGATTGCACAAGATCATGTTCAACTCGACCATCAATCGTCTGCCGATGACATGTATTCACGTCGTCGCTCGCGGGTCCAGTGTGGAAGATGTCCTTGCACGTACGAGCTTGCCCGGTCCTGTCGACCAACAAGTCGTGCTCAGCAAAGTCTTTGGCATGTGCTTCCCTTTTCAGCCTGGACATAACGAAATGTATATGTGGATTCGATTAGCTTGTGCACTCATCGCATTTACATTCGTGGGTCTCGAGTTCTTGTCGCGCGACTACGACCGCGAACGAAAGACGCCTGTTCTCCCCATGCGCAAGAGCGACTCGAATTTTACATTGCAGGCACAAAGGACCGAAGGCGTTGAAAAAGAAGTTTAATTTGTATTCCCCTCGTTTTGTAAAAAAAAATGTTGAGATACTTTGAATGCGGAGATCTTGGGTGGGGTATGGTTGGACGTACCTGTGACGAACTTCGGCCGAAACTACGCGGACGGTCCTTTTGTGTTTTAAAAACAGACCAACACATCGCAGTGTGTCTCGCACGGGGTCACTACTGGGAAGAATGGATGTTCGACGTTTTCAAAGCGTATTACCAAAAAGACACAGACATGATCGACATCGGCGCACACATTGGCACGTCCGCGCTCCTCATGGAAGAAGTTTGCTCCGAGGGATGCACCGTGCACGCGTTCGAACCCATCTTTCACCGTTTGATCACTCACACTCTTCAGCTGAACAACATCCCAAACGAACGCGTACGAGTTTTTCCATTCGCGCTCGGACAGGACACCAAAATGATCGACACCACCATAAAAAACTGGACCGTACCGACAAACTTTGGCGCGTCCGCGCTCGACCATAACGATCTCGTTCCGACAGATTACGACTACTACGGAGACATTCCCGTACAGATCCCAGTCGCCAGATTAAACATCGCCGCAAGTTTCCCCAAACGCGTCAGCGTCGTGAAAATTGACGTCGAGGGCATGGAGCAACAGGTGCTTCTCGGCATCATGGAACTCATCGAACGTGACCGTCCAGTGATTCTAATCGAAGTGTGGAGCGGGCCCGCACTCGAAAGTTTCGGGGAATTTTACAACACGCACCTTGCAGCCAATTACGAGTTCAAAAAGATCGAACAAGGCTGCGACGACTTTATTCTCCTGCCGAAACTCTAAAAGTGCACAAACGAATTCGTTTTGGCCTCAAACGCCGTCTGAATAGCGTTATACGTCGACGCGTTCATAAACCAACGGCGAGCACTCGGTAACACGTTGGCATCGAACGGAATGTCCGTTCGGCGAAACATGAACGGCTTCCCTGGAATCGCGCGATGAATATCCACCAGCTCAAACCACGGATCCATAATCGCCGGTAACATGCCCGTAAACCTTTCGTTCGAGTACAAGTGCGGCGACCACTGATTTTCGAGCCCGAAAAAACATTCCGACACGAACGCGTAACCTCCCGCGCGCGTCTTTTGCGAAAGACTCCGCACGAGCACGTCCGGGTCCTCGACATGCTCGAACACCTCAAAACACATGACAAAGTCAAACGGGTTCTCGTTCGCATACAAATTTGTAACGAATTTCACCGTTGTGCCGGCGTCTGCAACGTTGCGTTTTGCAATTTGTGTCATTACGCCGTCATCAAAATCAAGATAACTCACGTCTAAACCCGCGCGTGCTAAACGGATCGAATCGTTCGCAATCCCGTCTCCCACGGACAGCAGACGCCCGGTCTGAAACATCAGAGCCGACAACACAAATGAGATCATGTACTCCTTGCTTCGGTCATGCATCGTGTCCGCCAGCTGAACTGCCATGCCGATCCCGCCACGATAAAAGTTGTCCATGTTCGAAGAATAACAAAACGGCGTCGCTCCAAAACGTCGAAGCTCATTCAACACCAATGTTCCCGGACGTTGATGTTCGATCTCCAACATGTCCGAACTGGCCGACGGAATCAACTCGACAACACGTTCGGGCGTCCGATCGTGCAAACGAATTGCACGGAACCGTTCGACAAAATCCAGCGACTTTGGAGTATACACAGCTGGCAAGTCCGGAACACATGGCTCGAAAGAAAACGAATAGGGCTCGCTGTAGTTGCGGATGACATGCTTCAGACACTCCACCGCACCATGGATGTTGTCCACGTCAAACAAACGATCCTTTGGCAAAACTTCTTCGGGACCTCCGCAACGTGATGCGATCACCGGAATCCCACGCTCCATCGCTTCAATTGCAGTCAACCCAAATGGCTCCGAATGAGACGCAATCAATAACACTGGATTCGGACCGACATGCTCGAACGGGTTATCAGACCGGGGCAGAATCTCAATCCGTACAGGACCAACAAATGGCGCGCGGCGACGCAAGTGCGCTTCGAGAACCGCCCGCCCACGGGGATCTTCTCCACCAATCCACTTAAAGTGAACAGGAAATCCCAACAAACCCACTGCCTTCGCAAAAATCAAAAAGAAGGCCACGTTCTTGCGAACACTCCTCGTGCCAATACACACAACACTCACAGGTGCCGTCGGATCGAACCTGCTTGTGACGCCTGTTCTTATAGAACGAAAAAACGGATACACAACCTTCGTTTTCGACTCCTCGAACTGACTACCTACAAACTTGCTGCACGCCCAAACCTCGTCCGATAAATCGGAGAGCAACTTACAATAATTTTTACCACCGATCCCACTCGGATGCAAATCGAACGCCTTTCCTTCTTGGACGTACTCATGAGCGTAAAAAACGTGAGGAATCTGTAACTTTGCTGCGATAATTGCACCGTGAATCTGCACGATCGTGTTGGACAAGACATGCGTAAACCCAAACGGCCGTAATTGGTCGACAAGCCTGTCCCATACCAGCTGCGTACACATTTCGAACATACTGCTCGGAAAATCCGGCACGGCCCAAATGCAATCAAACTGAATGACGGGAAATCCGGCAGCTTCGTACCGGGCACGTTCGTCTCCACCACTCGGATCGGAAAACATGACCGCTATATTGGCTTTCGTTCGAAGCGTTTGTAGCAATTCGAACAATGCCGACTCGGCACCTCCACTACGCTTTGAGGTGTGACTTAAAACCAGAAGACGTGACATCCGTTTTTGCCGATTACATACATATACTTCGGACACAGAGATTCGAGCGCATAAAAATTACTACTGCACGACACAAAAAAACATTTTCGTAGATTTCGTCAACCGAACCTCCTCTTCCTCCTCGTCCATGTACTTACGGACGCTTTGGATGTCTTTCTGTGTCACTTCTGGCGTCACAAGCACGACGTCTTCTAAAATCGCTTCATCCGCTTCCAAATAAACAGATTCGGGGACTTCCGCTTCCATTTCCGCCACATGAACAGGTTCGGGGACTTCCGGTTCCACAACAACAGGTTCGGGGACTTCCGGTTCCACCGCGAGAACAGGTTCGGGGACGTCCGGCTCCACAACAACAGGTTCGGGG
>JACCDO011981515.1_pt1 | contig 15445 bp, 14 predicted proteins | sample 7446101 | NCBI WGS metagenome assembly JACCDO01 (sample SAMN15323440, study PRJNA562643) | freshwater metagenome | isolation source: river surface water | place: USA:Blue River Watershed | collected 2017-08-16
GCCAGCCGCCAAAGCCAGGGCGTGGCCTTGATACAGCGGGATGGCGTGGGTAAGCCTTTGGTGTTGGTGCCGGGGGCGGCGCCGGAACAAGGCTTGCAAGTGCTGCGTATTCAGGGCCAGACGGTGGAGCTGTTGGAACATGGCCGTCCCGTGAGTTTGAGCCTACCGGCTGTGAATACTTCTTTGACTTCCTCACCTAGCAAGGATTAATGACTGTGTTGCGTAAGGCATTACTACGGCCCCTGGTGGCCCTGCTGTTTTGTGCGCTGTTGCCCTGGGCTGGGGCGGCGGAACAAGAGGTGAGTTTGAATTTTGTCGGCGCGGATATTGAATCCGTGGTCAAGGCCGTGGGCCAGATTACCGGGCGCAATTTCATTCTCGATCCACGGGTCAAGGGTACGATCAACGTGGTCTCGGGCAAGCCCATCGCCCCGTCTTTGGTCTATCAAGTGATGGTGTCGGCCTTGCGCATGCAGGGCTTTGCGGTAGTGGAAGGTAAGGGCGCGACCAAAATTTTGCCGGAGGCGGAATCCCGCGTGCAGGGCAGCCCTGTGGTGGGCAAGGGCCAGCGGCGCACGGTGGGCGGCGATGAAATTGCCACCCAGATTTTCCAGTTGCGCTACGAGTCGGCCCCGCAGATGGTGAACGTGCTCAAGCCCTTGGTGAGCGCCAATCAGTCCATCACCGCCAACAGCGGCAGCAATACCATCGTCGTCACCGACACCGGGGAAAACCTAGCGCGCTTGGAGCGCATCATCGAATCCATCGACGTGCCCCACGGCGATGATCCGCAAATCATTCAGCTCAAGTACGCCTCAGCGGCGGAAGTGGCGACCAACCTCAACAAAATGTTTGCCCCCTCGGCCAACAGCCCCAATAGCTTGGTGGTGACGGCGGACATCCGGGGGAATCGCATTATTGTGCGGGCCGATAGCCCCGGCCTGCTGACCCGCGCCGCTACCCTGGTGGCGAGCATGGATAAGCCGGAATCCGGTTTGGGCAATATCCGTGTGGTGTATTTGAAACACGCTGACGCCACCAAAATGGCCCAGACCCTGCGCGCTATTTTGGGGACGGAGACCGGCGCCAGTGGCAGCAGCACTAGCACCAGCAGCCTGAGCCCCACCTCTAGCGCCATGACGGGCAGCACACCCAGCGCCTTGGGCGGCGCCAGCAGTGCCATCACGCCCACCGCCTTGTTGCCCAGCACCAGCAGCCAGAGTGGCAGCGGCGCGCTGTTGCCCGGTAGCTTGATTCAGGCCGATGTGGGCAATAACGCCCTCATCATCACGGCCACAGAAACGGTATTCAACAATCTGCAAAACGTGATTGCCATGCTGGACCGGCGCCGGGTGCAAGTGCATTTGGAAGCCTTGGTGGTAGAACTAACGGCGGAACACGCGGCCCAGTTTGGCATTCAGTGGCAAGACCTATCCGGCCTGACCAAGAACAGTGTGCAGGCCATAGGTGGCACTAATTTTGGCGGCACGGGCACCAACATTCTCACCGCGTCGGCCAACTTGGGCAGCTTGGGCCGGGGCCTGAATTTCGGCATCGCCAACGGCCAAATCTCCGTGCCAGGGCTGGGCACCATCACCAATCTGGGCCTGTTGGCGCAATTCCTGGAGACGGAAGCCAAAGCCAATGTGCTGTCCACCCCCAGCATCATGACCTTGGACAATGAAGAGGCGCGCATCATCATTGGCCAAAATCTGCCCTTTGTGACCGGCTCTTACAGCACCACCGGGGGCGGCAATACCACCGTGACGCCGTTCCAAACCTATGAGCGTCGGGACGTGGGCCTGACTTTGAAAGTGCGCCCCCAAGTGACGGAAGGCGGCGTGGTGCGGGTGCAGATTTACCAAGAAGCTTCCAGCGTGCAGGCCACCAGCACCACCAGCGCCAGCGGCCCCATCACCAATAAGCGTGCGTTGGAATCCAATGTGCTGGTGGACGATGGCGGCATTATCGTGCTGGGGGGCTTGATCGAAGACAGCTACGGCAACGACGAAGAAAAAGTGCCCGTGCTGGGGGATGTGCCAGTGCTGGGCAATCTGTTCCGCTACGAAAGCCGCAAGCGCAAAAAGACCAATCTGATGTTGTTCCTGCGCCCGCGCATTATTCGTGATGGCATGGACTACCGGGGCGTCACCGAAGACCGCTATCAACAGTTGATGATCGACCAAAAGCGGCAGGTGGAGCAGGGCGTGCCCGTGTGGGGCAAGCAGGCCCAGCCCCAATTGCCGGGTTTAGAGCAGGTAGGCAAAGGCAGCTTGGGACAATCCCCGGAACAGAGCGGGCGCTAATCATGTTGCCCAGCCTCTTGCCCTACGCCTATGTGCGGCGCCATCGCCTGTTGCTCAATCAGCGCGCCCAGGAGCTGGAAATTCTGGCGGAAAACCCGCCATCCACCAGCCAGTTGGGCGCCATTCAAGAGCTATGGCGGCAGGCCCAGCAGCGCTTGCCGGTGCACTGGTTGGACGCCCAAGCCTTTGCCGCTGAACTCGCCACGCGCTACGCGGGCGGCGAGCAAAGCATGGCGGAAGTGGCTTTGGACATTGGCCAAGACTTGGATTTAGCGCGTCTGGTGGAAGAGCTGCCGCCAGTGGAAGACTTGTTGGACAGCCAGCACGACGCGCCCATCATCCGCATGATTAATGCCTTGCTTACCCAAGCGGCCCGTGAAAACGCCTCGGATATTCACATCGAGCCCTATGAGCGCCAATCGGTGGTGCGCTTTCGCCTGGATGGCGTGTTGCGCGATGTGCTGCGCCCCAATCGCGCCTTGCACATGGCCATGGTGTCGCGCATCAAAATCATGGCCCAGTTGGACATTGCCGAAAAACGCCTGCCCCAAGATGGCCGCTTGACGGTGCGCATCGCCGGTAAAGGCATGGATGTGCGCGTATCCACCGTGCCCTCCAATCACGGCGAACGGGTGGTGATGCGGCTGTTGGACAAAGACCCGGCACGCTTGGATTTGAGCAAGTTGGGCATGGCCGACGACACCTTGCTGGATGTGGATAGGCTCATCAACCAGCCCCACGGCATTGTGTTGGTGACAGGCCCCACTGGCTCAGGCAAAACCACCACCTTGTACGCGGCCTTGTCCCGGCTGGATGCCCAGCGGCTCAACATCATGACCGTGGAAGACCCGGTGGAATACGATCTGCCGGGGGTGGGCCAGGTTCCCGTCAATCCGCGCATCGAACTGAGCTTCGCCCGCAGCCTGCGCGCCATTCTGCGCCAAGACCCGGATGTCATCATGGTCGGTGAAATCCGCGATGCGGAAACCGCCCAGATCGCCGTGCAGGCCAGCTTGACCGGCCATTTGGTGCTGGCGACGTTGCACACCAACGATGCGGTGAGTGCTGTTACGCGCCTGGAAGACATGGGCATCGAATCCTTCCTGCTGGCCTCCAGCGTGTTGGGCATTTTGGCCCAGCGCTTGGTGCGTTGCCTGTGCCCTCACTGCAAACAAGCCCAAGCCATTACGCCCCAAGACGGTTTGCCCATGGAGTGGCGCCAGCATTACGTGCCCGTGGGTTGCGAACAGTGCGCCCACACCGGCTATCAAGGGCGGCTGGGCATCTACGAATTGCTTTGTCTCGATGACGAGCTGCGCCCGCTGGTGCACCAAGGCGCCCAAGAAGCGGCCCTACGAGACGCGGCCCGCCAGGGCAATCGTGGCGGCAAGCGCCTGCGCTACCTCCGGGAAGACGGCCTACGCTGGGTGCAAAGCGGCCAGACCTCCCTGGAAGAGCTGTTGCGTGTGACGCGGGATTAGGTGGGCAGCGCCATGAACGGGAGGTTTCAACTCTGTAGGGTGGATAAGCCAAAGGCGCATCCACCTGCGCGGGCTGAAAGGTGGATGCGCTGCGATTATCCCCCCTACTGGATGGAGCAGGAGCGGCCATGACGGCATTTCGTTACCAAGCCGTGAATATGGTGGGCAAGACGGTATCCGGGGTGGTGGATGCGCCTAGCCCTCGTCAGGCCCGTAGCCAATTGCGGGAGCAGGGCTTGTTAGTCACCCACTTGGACGCCGCTCAGGATGGAACGACGGCGAGCGGCGGCGCTGGCAAGCCGCGCTTGGATAACACCAGTTTGATGCTCCTGACCCGCCAATGGGCCACGCTCTTGGAAGCGGGCTTGCCCATGGAAAAGGCGCTCACCGCCCTGATTGAGCAAAACGAGGACAAAAAACTACGCACCGTGCTCACCACAGTGCGCACTGAATTGTTGGCGGGCCATGCCTTGCATCGCGCTTTAGCCGCCGCGTCCCCCAGCTTCAATGGTCTGTACTGCGCCCTGGTGGCGGCGGGGGAGCAAAGCGGCCAGTTGGATAAGGTGATGCTGCGCTTGGCAGACAACCTGGAAAGTTCTGGTGCTTTGCGTCAGCGCTTTATCCAAGCCCTGATCTACCCGGCCTTGGTGGTATTGGTGGCGGTGTTGGTGATCGGCGGTCTGATGGTGTACGTGGTGCCGCAAGTGGTGGGCGTTTTTCAAAGCAGTAAACAGGCCTTGCCCTGGCTGACCCGCGCCCTGATTGCGACGAGCGATGCCTTGCGCCTGCTCTGGCCCTGGTTGTTGGCCTTGGGGCTGCTGCTGGCGGCCCTAGTGCGGCAAGCGTGGCGCCAAGCGGCGGTGCGCAGCCAGTTGCAAGGGCGTTTTATGGCTTTGCCGGTGTTGGGCCGTTTATTGGTGGGCCTGGATAGCGCCCGCTTGGCCCAAACCCTGGCGATTTTGGTGGGCAGTTCCGTGCCCCTGTTGGCGAGCTTGCAGGCGGCGGCCCAGGTGGTGTGGCTGCTGCCTTTGCGCCGGGCCTTGGAACAGGCGGCGGATGAAGTGCGGGAAGGGGTGGCCTTGCATCGGGCCTTAGCCAAGTCGCGCCATTTCCCGCCCTTGCTGGTGCATATGATCGCCAGCGGCGAAGCCAGTGGCCGCTTGGATCACATGCTCGATAAAGCCGCCAAACAGCAAGCCGACGAAGTGAGCAACCGCCTCACCTTGGGCATGAGTCTGCTGGAACCGCTCTTGATTTTGGGCATGGGCGCCATGGTGCTGCTCATTGTGCTGGCCATCTTGCAACCCATTATTGAAATTAACCAACTGCTGCATTGAGTCTAAATAACTAAATCATTATTCACCGCAGAGTCGCAGAGAAGCAGAGAAACGCAAAGGGAAAAGAAATAACTCTTTGTTTTTACTCTGCGCCTTTGCGCCTCTGCGGTTCAAAAAAGAGGTTGAATATGCAAAGAACGCATGGCTACGCCCAACGGGCTTCGGGTTTTACTCTGATTGAAGTGATGGTGGTGATTGTCATCATCGGCATTCTGGCGGCCTTGGTGGTGCCCAAGGTTATGAGCCGCCCGGACGAGGCGCGGGCGGTGGCGGCGCGGCAAGACATTGCCAGTCTGATGCAGGCTCTAAAGCTGTATCGCTTGGACAACCGCCGCTATCCCAGCACCGAGCAGGGCTTGCAAGCCCTAGTCACTAAACCCAGCACCGCGCCGGTGCCGGAGGGTTGGAAAGCGGGCGGTTATATCGAACGTCTGCCTCTCGACCCCTGGGGCAAACCCTATCAATACCTGAGCCCTGGTTTGCGCGGCGAAATCGACGTGTTCAGCTTCGGCGCCGACGGCCAAGCTGGTGGCGAAGGGCCGGACGCGGATATTGGCAATTGGGCGTTGTGAGCGGCGTCGCCATCGGTTCTAGGCGGGTGTGCGGTGGATGCGCCTACGGCTTATCCACCCTACGGCAGCGTCCCCGTGTAGCGGTGGCGTATAAGCAGCGCGGTTTTACCCTGCTGGAAATCTTAGTGGCCTTGGTGATTATCAGCGTGCTGGCCAGCAGTGTCAGTTTGGCTTTGCCCAATTCAGAAGCGGCGGAGCGGCGGGCCAGCGCCGTGGCGTGGCAGCAGCAAGCCCAATGGGCGGCGCGGCAGGCCTATGCCCGAGGCGAAGATTGGGCGTGGGAGATACGGCCCGGTGAAGCGCGCTTGTTGAAATGGCAAGACGGCCATTGGCTGCCCGCAGAAGAACGGCAAGCCGCGCCCTTGGCCCTGTCCCCCGGTGTCAGCGTGTCGCGCTTAGAGGTGGATGGTCAGGTGCTGGGCGACCAGGGGCGCATTGTGTTTGGTACGGTGCCACCCATTTTTCGGCTGCAATGGCAGGCTGGCAGCCAGCAGTGGCAATTGCTCGGTCAGGCCAACGGCCAAATTAGCTTTGACGGGCCACGATGAAACGCGCCCGAGGTTTTACGCTCTTGGAAATTCTGGTGGCTTTGGCGGTGCTGGCCATCGCCTTGGCCGGTGCGACCCGTGCCGTGCAGGGCAGTGCCGACACTATCGCCGCCTTGCAAGAGCGACAACTGGCGGGCTGGGTGGCGGAAAACCGACTGGCGTGGCTGCGCGGCACCCGGCAATGGCCGGAGCCGGGGGAACAAACAGGCCGAGAACAGCAAGCCGGGCGAGACTTTGAATGGCGCATCAAGGTGGAAACCACCCCGCATCCCTTGTTCCGTCGGGTGGATATTCGGGTGTACCTCCCCGGCCAAACTCCAGATGCCGCTGCCTTAACCCGTCTGGTCGCGGTAGTGATGGCGCCATGAACCTGGAAAAAACAGCTTTCTCACCGCAGAGGCGCAGAGACGCAGAGCAATCAAAAGCGTGGCTTTACTCCGCGCCTCTGCGCCTCTGCGGTTCTGATTCGCTTGCAATCGTAGCGGGCAAACGTGGCCGCCAAAGCGGCTTTACCCTGATCGAGATTCTGGTGGCGGTGAGTATTTTGGCCTTGATGGGGGTGTTGGCCTATCGGGGTTTGGACACTGTGCATTACGTCACTGAACGTCTGTTGCTCACTAGCGAGCGCAGCCAGGGCGTGGCTATGGCCTTGGATCGCTTGCTGCGGGATGTGGCTTCGGCCTTACCCTTGTTGAAACAAGACGCCCAAGGCCGCCGCGTGCCGCCGTTGCAATTGCGCGCCACGCCCCAAGGGGATTTGCAGGAATTGCGCCTGTTGCGCCAAAGCCGGGAAGGGCTGGCGCCCGCGTGGGTGGCCTATGAATGGCGGGTGGCTGAACAGCAATTGCGGGTACGGCTGTGGGCCCAAGGCCAAGACCCGGATGCGGCGCCTAGCCATGTGCTGCTCACGGGGGTGACGGGAATCAAGGTGCAGTGTTTGGACAGACGCAAGGACTGGAGCAGCCAGTGGCCCTATCGGGATGAAGGTTTGTTGCCCCGTTTGCTGCGCGTGACGGTGCGCTTGCAAGAGGGCCAGAGCATTGAGAGGTGGGTGGATGTGCCCGCAGCGGAATAAACACCGTGGTGCTGCCCTGATTATGGCGCTGCTGGTGGCGGCCTTAGCGGCCACGGCGGCGGTAGGTTTGCTGGCGCGGGTGGGCCATTGGTTGGATGGCGAGAGCCAAATTCGGGATAAGCGTCAGGCTTTGGAATTGGCGCGCTTGGGTTTGTATTACGCACGGGGGGTGCTGGCGGAAGATGCCCGCGTCACGCCCATTGATACGCCGCAAGAAGACTGGGCGCGGGTGCTGCCGCCGGTGCATCACGATTTGGGCGATGTGGGCGGCTTTATGGAGGATGTGCAGGGCCGCCTTAATCTCAATAGCCTGCGCCGCCCGGATGGCCTGATTGATGAGAAAGCCTTGTTGGCTTATCAACGCCTCCTGGGGATTTTGGGCCTGCCGGACGCCTTGGCGGATCGGCTGGCGGATTGGCTAGACCGAGACGACGCGCTCCGTGCCCAAGGCTTTGAGCAGGGCGCCGCCAACGCGCCCTTGGGACATTGGGACGAGTTGGCCTTAATTCCCGGCTATGAGCCCGAACTGCGGCGCCGCTTGCAGCCCTTTACCGTGGTGCTGACGGCGGGGGAAGCGGTGAATGTGAATACCGCCAGCCCAGAAGTGCTGGCGGCCATCCAGCCGGGTTTAACGGTGGGCGCGGCGCGGGAATGGCTGCGGGCGCGGCAGAGCGCCCCGTGTCGCAGCCCTCAAGAGTTTCAACAGCGCATAGGGGATGGCCGTTGGCCGCCACCATTGTTGCCCGTGGGCGTGAGTAGTCGGCATTTTGTGATTCATGTGGAGGCGTCCAGCGGCGAGAGCAAAGCCCGCATCGACGCTTTAGTACAACGCATAGGCGATGGCAGCCGTAGCCAAATTCTTTGGCAAGCATGGAAATGAACAACACACTGAACCTATTGATTCATGAACACTGGCCGCAGCAGGAGCGGGCTTGTGTGTGGTGGCTAAGTGATGCCCGAGGCCAAACCGTGCACTGGGGGCGGGGCGAGCCCAGTCAGTGGCCTTTTGCCCGTGTGCCAGGGCAGGCGGCGGAGTGCCGAGTGTTTTTGTACGGCAATCAATTGGCCTGCCACTACGCCCGTTTGCCCAGCAAAGACAAAGCCTGCACGCCCGCTGTGATCGCGGCGGCCTTGGAAGAAGAACTTCTCACCCCGCCGGAAGGGCTGGCCTTTGTGCTGGCGCCCATGACGGCGGAGGGGCAAGGGGCGCGGGCGGTGTTGTCCGTATCCCGTGGCCGTTTGCAGGCCTTGCGCACGCTGCTGGCGGAGTTGGGCCTGAGCTTGCGGGCCGCTTGGCCCTTGGCCTTTTGCTTGGCACCGGGGCAGGCTTGTGTGGTGGATAAGGAATTAACGCTGCGTCTGCCCGATGGCGGGCTGCTGGCGCTGCCGGTGGCGGCATGGCCCACATGGCAGGCCCGTATGCTGGCTTTGGGCGTGGAGGGCGAGTTGCCTTGTTTTATCCCGCCCGTGCCAGGGCTAGTGGCGGATGAGTCGCCAGCTTGGGCACCGTACCAGGGCACTTGGGCCGCGCCCGTTGGCCCCGGATTTTTGTATGGCGATTTGGCCCCCCCGGCCAAGCTGCGGGCGTGGCTGGCCTATGGGCGGCCTGTGTTACGTCTACTCACTGGTGTGGGAGCGGCGGCGCTGTTGCTGCTGGTGGCGCAAACCCTGTGGCTACACGGACAGGCGGGGCTGTTACGCAGCCAGATCGAAGCGGATTTTCGGCGTATCCATGGACAAACGCCCTTGGTGGATGCGCTGCGACAAAGCCAGCGCCTCATGGACAGTGCCCGACGGCAAGCGGGGCAATTGGCGGACGACGATTTTCTGCGCCTGCTGCATGTGCTCGCCAGCCAAGGGGAGCTACCCAGTTTGGTGCAGCAATTGGACTATGAGCCGGGACAACTGCGGGCCACCCTGGCCCTGAGTAGCGAGCAGGGCGCTCGTCTCCAAGCCGCTGCCCGCGCCCAAGGGGTGAGCGCTCGCCAAGACGGTAAAACCTGGATTCTGTCTGCGCCCTAAGCGTCTGGGACGAGGAGTAGAAAAAGCATGAAGCACGAATTCCATTGGAGCCACCTATCACCGGTATGGCAACGTTTTTGGTTGGCCCGTGCCCCACGGGAACGGCTGGTTTTGCGTTTGCTGGGCTGGGTAGTGCTGGCGGCGCTCTTACTGCAAGGCCTGTGGACGATGCTGCACTATCGCCACACCTTGATGCAGACGGTGCCGCGTTTAAGCCAACAGGCGGAACACATGGCGGTGATGCGCCAAGCGTGGCAAGTCTTAGAGACAGAAAAAGCCAGCCGTCCCCAAGCGCGCCCGGAACTCCTGCGCCAAGAGGTGGAGAGCAGCTTGGCCCCCTGGGGCAAACAAATCGACGCCCAATGGACGCCCGATAACGCCTTACAAGTGCGCGGGCAAGTGCCATTTGCCGAATGGCTGCGCTGGTTGGCACGCATGCACGAAGAGCACGGCCTCGTGCTGCGCCATGCCCACGTGGAAGCGCAGGGGGCTGGCGTTCGTGTAGACGCCCAACTTGCCCCCGCCACTACGCCATGAGCCGTGTTCCTCGGCTGCTATTAGGGCTGTTAGCCTTTTCGGCCTTACTCAGCCAACTCCCCGCCAGCCTGTGGTCGGGGGTACTACGCCAAGCCTGCGCCGGACAATGCCGCCTCAGCGACACCTCCGGCCTGTGGTGGGCCGGTCAAGGCCAACTCCACATCCGCGCCACCCCCAAAGGCCCATGGCTGAATTTGGGTAGGGTGCAGTGGCAGCCGGGGGCCAGCGGCCAGGGCTTGTCCTTACACATTCAACTGAATGAGGGACGGCTTGAGCTCAGGGTGGGGGCGAGCGGCATGGTCTTGGCGGCTAGCCACTGGAGTCTGCCCGCAGATGTGCTGGCATGGCCTGCCTTGAAATTGTCTAGTGCGGGGTGGCAAGGACAAATTGAGCTTGAAAACGCTCAGGGAACCCTCGACTGGCAAGGGCAAAGCCAAGGTCAAGGGCAACTGGTGTGGCGGGATGCAAGCAGCAGCCTAGTGAATAACCTGCCCCTTGGACATGTGCACTCGCAATGGCGCTTCCAACAAGGCTGGTATGTGGACTTTGAGAGCGGACGTCCTGAATGGGGGCATCTGCAAGGCCACGCCACGTGGCCCTTACAAGGGGCCAAGCAGTTGATTAGCGAATTTCAACTACAAGGGCCAGACAGGCCCCGTGTCGAAAAGCTATTGAGCGTCGTCGGCGCACGGGCTGTGCCCGGCGAAAATCGCTACCAGCTACAGTTGGCGTGGTAACGCGGGGAGACCTAGACGGTTAGAAATTGAGCGACGCTTTGCCAATCATAGGGATGCTTAATCACATCCACGGGGCGCTCCACCTGTTGCCCTTGTGTCGCTAGTGTCATGAGCACCGGCTGGCTCCAGCCGCCGCGCTCTGCCTCGATCTCATAAAACAGTCGCTCGGGCAGCGACTCCACCCGGCATAGGGTGCGGTAATGGGTCCAACTTAATTGGGGGGAAAAGCCCATACGGCTGTTTTCGTGTTCCAGCGCTAGGCCGGATTCGTCCCACGGTGCCTCTTGGGGCTGCGTAGCGAATTGGTCACGAGGCTCGTGACTAATCTCTGGCTGGCGGCTGGCGTAGGTTTGATAGAACAGGCGGAAATACTTCAGATTCGTCACCGAGAAGCCCCGCCCGTACTGGGCCGTCAAGGCGCGGGACACGCTCTCCAGCAGAGCGCTGCCGTAGTCGGCGCGCTGCTCGCCCCCTTGCAAGGCGTGCACGATTTCCCGGCCAATCAGCCAGTAAGCCAAGACCATTTCGCTGTTCACCTGACGTACCACGCGGGCACGGGCCGTCTCCATGATGTGCAGTACGCGTTCCAGCAGATCGTCCATAGCAAGGGCTACATCGTCCGCCGCCACGCAGGGCACAGAGGATTGGCTTTGTTGGGCCATTACGCTTCCTCCTGGGTAGCAGCGCTGTTGGCTCGTTGAAAGATCGCCCAATGTTTGCTGATGAGTTCGTGGTATCGGCTCATGGTGTCTGTGGAGAGTAAGGCAATTGTTTCCCTGTAACGTATTGACCGGGCGAATAAATTCGCCCCTACAGTTGGGGGGCAGTTTTTAAAGTTTATGTATCAGAATGAATCTTTGATACCAAACGATTATTGGGTTGGGCGCGTGAACGCCGCGCAGCTTAGGTCTTGCATCTGTCTAGGTCAAGATGCCCAAATGCGCTGAGTGAGCCTTGTTTTTGAGCCTCGATGGGAGGGGCTGTGATGCAGTGGGCTCCTAGAAAAATTGCCCTTGGGGCGCACGGCTGGGTGGGGCTTGCGCTATGCTTGCCGCCTCTTTTTTCTTGGGTGCCATCATGAAAGTTGCTGTTATCCCCGTCACTGCTTATCAACAAAACTGCTCCTTGATTTGGTGTGAGCGCACCCATAAGGCGGCCTTAGTGGACCCGGGGGGGGATGTGGAGGTGCTGCTGGAGGAAGTGGCGAAGCGGGGGCTGACCTTGGAGCGTTTGTTGATTACCCACGGCCATTTGGATCACGCGGGCGGGGTGGCGACCTTGATGGCCCAGCTGGGTGTTCCGGCGGATGGCCCTCATCACGAGGATCAGTTTTGGATTGATGGCATGCAGCAACAAGCGCGCATGTTTGGCTTTCCGCCCACCCAAGGCTTCACGCCCAGCCGTTGGTTGCAGGACGGTGATGTGGTGCAGGTGGGGGAGGAACAGCTAGAAGTGCTGCACTGCCCCGGCCACACCCCCGGCCATGTGGTGTTTTTCCATCGTGGTGAGCAACTGGCTTTTGTCGGGGATGTGCTGTTCCAAGGCTCCATTGGCCGCACCGATTTTCCCAAGGGCGATTTCGATACCCTGATGTCGTCGATCAAAGATAAGTTATTCCCGCTAGGTGACGACGTGACTTTCGTGCCCGGCCACGGCCCCAATTCCACCTTGGGCGATGAGCGCCGCTACAACCCGTATGTGGGTGGGCGCTAGGGCGGCAGTACGATGTGATTTGAATGCAGAGGTCGGGCCGGGGACAGTCCTCGGCCCTTTTTTTGAGCGATTAGAAGTGATGTTGAGATAGGCGCACGGTTTTTAACCAGCTTTTGAAGAGTTTGGGATCGGCGGTGATGGAGAGCTGGTAGTCAATGTCCTGTTGCTGATCGTGGAGTGACACCAGATCCTGCTCTAGAAGCTCGCACAAGATGCTGGGTTTGCAGGAATAGATATCAAAGTTGATTTCTACACGTGCTTGCATCTCTTCAATTTCATTTTCTAATTCAGCGAGTTGTTCTTTCAAGATCTTGATGTAGTGTTTTAGCCGCTCTTTGCTGATGTTGGCGAGATGTTCTGGGGTGATGTGTTCCAGCTCCAGTTGCAGTTCTAACAGCGCCAATAGGTTGCCCGCTTCATAGGCTTGGTTGGCGCGCTGCATTAGGCCTGTTTTGCGTTCCTTTTCTGCCGGGTCGGGTTCTCGGTCTGGGTGTAGTGCAGCGGCGAGTTTGCGATAGACCTCACGAATAGATTGGCTCAGTTGTTTTTGTTCAGCTTCCTTGCGCGCTTGTTGTGCTGTTTCCCGGCGACTTTTGGGGCGGGGCGTTTCGTCTGGTTGCTCTTCGTTTGCTTGCTGGGCTTTGATGTGATTTTCTAGCTCCCGTAACACATCCTCTGGTGTGCTGAAATCCAGGTCATCGGAAAATGTCATACCTAAGGCACTTTCGAGCTGGCTTTTCATGTACGCCTGATACTCGGCCTCTTGTTCGTCGTAGTTTTGGGCGTTGTATTTGTCGAATAGCTGTTTCACGTCGTCCCGTTCGTCGTGGGCAAGAACATCTTCTGCCAGGGCGACAATCAAACGCTCTAATTTGCCGCGCTCTGTTTTGGTGGTGCCTTTGCGCTCGTAGGCAGCATCCCATTCTTGCAGCAAGCGATGCTGCTTATCGATCAGCTCATCCAGCAATGGCTGAAGTTCCTCGGCGTAGCGCTGCCGAAAGCGTTCCCAGCTCTGTTGCCAATCGGCGAGCAACGCCCGTTTGGCATCAATTTTTTTGAGTAGATTGTTAAAACTCTTCTGTTCCTTGCTGAGAGGTGCGGCCTCTTTCTGACCGGCTTGGATCTGGAGTTTGCTGGCAATAGCGGCAGGCATGATGGACGTTATATCGAATAAATAAAAAGGGAATCGGGCGAGGCCTCGATTCCCTTGGGGTAGGCGCTGCTAGGCGCGCAATTACAGCTTACCGGCTACCCAGTCCTGCACCCCGGCCAGAGCCTTGGGCAGGTTTTCCGGCTGAGTGCCGCCGGCTTGGGCCATGTCGGGGCGGCCGCCGCCTTTGCCGCCGACTTGCTGGGCGACGAAGTTGACCAGTTCACCGGCTTTGACTTTGCCGGTGAGGTCGGCAGTAACCCCAGCGATTAGGCTGACTTTGCCGTCGGCCACGGAAGAGAGCAGTACTACCGCACTCTTCAGTTTGTCTTTCAGCTTGTCCAGGGTTTCGCGCAGGGTTTTGACGTCGGCGCCTTCCAAGGTGGCGGCCACCACTTTGGCGCCCTTGATGTCGGCGGCGCTGGCGGCTAGATCGTCGCCTTGGCTGGCGGCGAGTTTGGATTTCAGACGCGCCAGTTCTTTTTCCAGGCTGCGCACGCTGTCTTGCAACTGACCGATTTTGCCGGGCAGTTCTGCGGCTGGGGCTTTGAAGGCGCTAGCCGCATCGGCCAACAGGGCGCTTTGCTGTTGCACCAGTTTCAGGGCGTTGTCGCCAGTGACGGCTTCGACGCGGCGCACGCCAGCGGCCACGCCGGATTCGGCCACGATTTTGAACAGGCCAATATCGCCAGTGCGCTGCACATGGGTGCCGCCGCAGAATTCCTTACTGGAACCAATGCCCACCACCCGCACTTCGTCGCCGTATTTCTCGCCGAACAGCATCATGGCGCCGGATTTTTGCGCGTCTTCAATGCCCATCACGCGGATGTCGGAAGCGGCATTGGCCAGGATTTCCGCGTTGACGATGGCTTCCACCTGCTGAATCTCGGCATCGCTCATGGCTTGGGTATGGGCGAAGTCGAAGCGGGTTTTGTCGGCATCCACTTGCGAGCCCTTTTGCTGCACATGGCCGCCCAGCACTTCCCGCAGGGCTTTGTGCATCAAGTGGGTCACGGAATGGTTGCGCACGGTGCGGGCGCGGGCTTGGGTATCCACCTTGGCGGTGACGCCATTGCCGACAGTCAGCTTGCCGGTCTTGACCACGCCGTGGTGGCCGAACACGCTGGCTTGGATTTTTTGGGTGTCTTCCACGGCGAAAATGCCATGCACGGAACGCAGCTCGCCCACGTCGCCCACTTGGCCGCCGGATTCGGCGTAGAACGGGGTGTCATCCAGCACCACCACGCCCAGCTCGCCTTCGTTCAATTCATTGACTGCTGCGCCGTCTTTGTACAGCGCCAGCACATTGCCCTTGGCTTCCAGGCCGTCGTAGCCGTGGAAAGTGGTGCTCGGGCCGTCGTACTCCAGGTTGGCGGCCATTTTGAACTTGCCTGCGGCACGGGCTTGTTCCTTTTGGCGGGCCATGGCGGCGTTGAAGGCGGCGTCATCCACTTTCACATTGCGCTCACGGCAGATGTCGGCGGTCAAATCCAGGGGGAAACCGTAGGTGTCGTGCAGTTTGAATGCGGTTTCGCCATTGAACACGGTGGCGCCAGCGGCGGCCATGGCGGCCAGTTCTGCTTCCAGAATCGCCATGCCATGCTCGATGGTAGCGAAGAAACGGTCTTCCTCTTGTTTGAGGATGTCCATGATGCGGCTGGAACCGCTGGTGAGCTCGGGATAGGCTTCGCCCATTTCCGCCACCAGATCAGGCACCATTTTGTGGAAGAAGGCGGCGCGGGCGCCCAGCTTGTAACCGTGGCGAATGGCGCGGCGGATGATCCGGCGCAGCACATAGCCCCGGCCTTCGTTGCCAGGAATCACGCCATCAGCGATCAAGAAAGAACAGGCGCGGATGTGGTCGGCTAGTACTTTGAGTGAGGGGCTATCCAGATCAGTGGTTTTGGTCTCGCGTGCAGCGGCCTTGATCAGGCTCTGGAACAAGTCGATTTCGTAGTTGGCGTGTA
>JACCDO011257214.1_pt1 | contig 15444 bp, 13 predicted proteins | sample 7446101 | NCBI WGS metagenome assembly JACCDO01 (sample SAMN15323440, study PRJNA562643) | freshwater metagenome | isolation source: river surface water | place: USA:Blue River Watershed | collected 2017-08-16
GAAATATTTTTTGCTCACCTTGAAAACCTGTCGCCCAGGTATTATCACCTAATGCTTCAAATGCCCAACCGTAATCGGTTAGCATGACTTCCAACTGATTTGGAGTCAACGGGGTCATTGACGCTACCTTATCTTATGAGATTTTAATGGACATTTTTTTAACGGTAGCGCGTCAGAGTGAATTGGTCAACAACAGCTTTGAAAAAAATTATAATTTTAAAGAATATCATTAATATTCGCTATCAAAGCCTTAACTCATAGATCTCTTGCACCACATCCTTCTCAGCCGTGGTATTCCTGACTTCTGTGATTAACAATCTTTGTTTAGGCGTCATCCGGCGCCTTGCACCTTCAAGGTATGCCATTTGAATCCAAGTGGGTTGACGGCTTAATGTTGCTCCCAAAAACTCTAGGCGCTGGGGGATGTACGTTTCAATAACCCCAAACGCAAGCTCTTGCAAAGCAGTATTCCGGGATACCGCGTAAACAAATAAATGCTCGACTTCAACTCTACTTACATCTGGCGGAAACTTCTGCATATGCTTTAATATCGCCACACATGTATAAAGATTCACATTTGAAAGTGTAAGCTGTCTTAGCTCTTCAGGGGTGGCAAGGATTAAATAAGAAAGAAAGTCATTTGACGCCTTTTCAGGAGAAAGTGCCATCATCGCTAGAGCAAACTCTTCGTTCCCCTTAAGAAGCAACCCCTCCCGAACAATCGTATATGCAGACGTCAGTTTATTGGCACGTACAGCGTTTGCCATTTGAGGAATTAAAATACGCTCCTCTTCACCATCATTGATGGCAAGCCCTAGCTCTGTATCTAACATCTTAGCCACATGCGGACTAGGCTTCACCGCACTAAGCTGCCAGCCTAGCTGCTGGTGTAGAGGCTTATCAGACTGAATCAATTTTCTTGCCAAACTTGGATCTAATGGAATCGCTACTGAGGCATAAAGATGCGCTGCGTTTACCAGCTGGTGCTGATCTTTACCTTCTATGTTACTAAGCAACACCTCTTTTGCGCGCTCAGATGCCCTTAACCCTTCACCCCGCCTTTTAATAAGCTTCTTTGCATTAGCGAGAGTATCGCCGCCGTAATCAAGACCTGCTTGAATCACTTGGTCTATGGGAGTTTTCTCCGTCAATGCGGGGGGAGGGGGAAGCTCAATGCGCTCGCTGGTCAACGTCGTCGTCTGGCAGCTCGCCGATAAAACTGCCATTGCTAGAGCGACTTTCCACGTAAACTTCATACACCCTCCTTGTCAAATATGACTGATACCTTGGTATTTAAAGCTGAGGTTAAAATATCAGACCACTCCACACCATCAGGTTTCGGACCTGGCGATTGAAATGTCAGGCAGACGCCGTCCGTATGGACCTCTTTAACGGGAACCTGCATGACAAACTCTAATAAAGCCCTACCTTTGACCCTTTTAGGCAGTTCCCCTGCAGAGAGATGACCTGTCACAGCAATTCCTAGATAACGAGCTAACCCGGTAGCATAGGCATGCGGTGGGGCTAAAACAACCTTTTTACCCAAAAGGTCTCGCATAACTCGACGCTCACTCATTAACCTTGCAACTAAATAAACCAAGCCTAGCAGGCCAACTAAAGATGCGACATGGAAAAACAGGTTAGCCCCGATCATAGCTGCTTCCTTAATAAAACTGACACTGCAAGTGGCAGCATCATTAAAAGTGCAGTAACTTCAAGTCTAGCTGCTCTCGATGTTCTTGAGATCCTTCCACATGAGGCATCCACTCTGCCGAAAGTTCCGCTGCCAACCCCACTGTTTTTCTTGCCATCTAAGGCCGCTAAGGCATCCACCACCCCTGCTCCTAAAAGAGGAAGCCTGGCTGTGTCCCCTTCAGGCTTAGGATAGTAATAGTTATAATTAATACCGTTGTAAACATCTTGCGCGTAAAGCCTAGGATCGGCGGTATTCACAATACTCGCTCGTAATGCACTAAAGCCACGTGTCGGATCTGCAGCTAGAACTAGCCCTGCAACCCCTGCTACTACGGGACTTGCCATGGAGGTCCCTCTCTTCGGTCCGACAGCACTGCCAGGAAGTGTGGAGACAATATCATGCAAACCTCTCCCTCCATCCCCTCCAGGTGCCGCCACATCCACCCATGGACCAAAATTGGAGTATGCGGCTTTGCCATCGTCTGACCCGATGGCTGAAACAGCGATAGCATCACTTAACGCTGCGGGGTAACTTCGAACCATTGAATCATCGTTACTGGCAGCACCTACCACTAAAACTTCGTTGGGTGTTCTTTTTAAAACATTCACTAATATTGCAACAGCGCGCGAGCGACTATATTTTCCAAAGGAAGAGTTGGCGACACGAATGGTGCCCTGCTTTAAGCGAAACATTGTAAGATATTTAAACCCATTAAGAATAGCGGCATCAGAGGCCGTCCCCTTACCGCTTGGATCTTTGGCGATGATTTTAATGGGTAATATCCGGCAAACTGGGCAGACTCCCCCCACCCCCTGTTCAACGTCGATATCCGCTGCGATAATTCCAGCGACGTGAGTACCATGGGAACAGACCCCCGCTTCCTCTTGAGACGATGAGGGGCAAGGCTCTCCATGGCTTGATGTCAGGTAGGGATTCACATCCCCGTTACCAAAACTACCCTTTTTTGCTTTAGTGGTATCACACCCATGAACATCATTCTCACAGTCTGATAATCCAGGCTGATCATTTTGCCAGATATGGTCTTTTAGCAGAGGGTGGTCAATATCGACACCACTATCTAAAACAGCAATGACGGGCGTTGATGAGGTTGTAGGCGGGGACTCTGCTAACTTTTGCAGGGCCTCTGGCAGCTTAATACTTGCATGCCACCAAAAAGAGTTATGCTGCCCGTCGCCGTTACCGTCAGATGCCTCGCTATAAGTTTTTGCAAGTTCTGCAGTAAAAGGAGTGTCCTTAAGGGTATTGATATAATTGGGCTCCGCAAACCAAATGAGCCCTTGCTCCGCCCATGTTCGTAAAAGGTCACTGGCATCCTGCTCGGTTTTGAACTCCACGGACGTTATTAGGCCCGGTAGTTCGTCAAGACTTTCACTATTCCAAAAAAGACGGAGCTCCTTCGGCAGGGAAAGCTCTGCTAAAAACTCAGGGTCTTTAGGGTTTGCTAAGTTTACGGACGTAATATGATTCCAATCGGAAATACGAGAGTCGTTATTAAGAGTTGAACTTAATTGGTTGTAACTTGATTGAAACTCCAGAAAAAAACTAGCAAACCGTTGGACGGAACGACCAGAATGAGCTTTAAACGTCACGATATAACTTCGGGGAACCACAAGCCCCTCATCCCTCTCGGTAGGGGTTGAAAGCGCAAGTCTTGTATCAGGTGGGACCAGAGAGTGTTCAAGCTCTGTTCCACACCCTGCGAACAAGAATGCAAAAGAGAAAAATACGGAAGCCTTCCATGTACTTTTAACGGCCATTAGTCCCCACGTGCAGGTTGGAATTCGAAGTTTATTTTACCATGCAAATGCAGGAAAAACCTAAGCATAATCAATACCTCTTTGCTGGATCACGATTACATGGTATCCCCATGCCTCAGAATTTCGGATCGAGGGCTAAAAAAGTGTCAATTCAAAGTATGACAGGCTATGGCAGCGCGTCCTTAACAGTAGGAAACTTTGACTATCATTGTGAGATTCGCAGCTTAAATAGTAGATTCTTAGAAGTATTCGTGAAACTCCCACGCCCGCTCATTAAACACGAAATACCAATCATTAACACGGTAAAAGAGCGACTAGCCCGAGGCAAGGTTGATGTCTTTTTTGAACTCGTGCCAACCGACCGTAACGCCCTCCTACCATCCCTTGACCCGTCATCTTTAACCCATTACGCCAGGGAGTTTGAGAAAGCTGCAAAACTGTTCGCAACTGTCCCTACAACCCTTGACTTAACGAGCCTCATCACGCTTGAAGGTGTCATCACAAATTCAAATAAAAAAGACAACACAGAGCATGGAGGCGGTCTTTTATCAGTGTTTAAAATCGCTCTTCAAAATTTAGAATCAAATCGTAAAAAAGAAGGGTTGTCGCTGCAGGGTGCTCTATTATGCCTATTCAAGGAGCTTGAAGAGGCCAGGCTGAGTGTTGAAACGCTGCGTGCTGGTGTCCTGGCTGGCCTAGCAGAACAGGTCAAAAAACGAATAGATAATGCATTGTTACAATACAACAGCGCCTTACCCATTACCTCAGAACGGCTTGCCACGGAAATCGCCTTAGCCTCCGATAAGGCAGATATCGAAGAAGAACTTACGCGGCTAAAGACTCATATCCAAGAGGGACAAAGGTGTGTAACTGCTGAACATCCCATAGGTAAGAAGCTTGATTTTCTTTGTCAAGAAATGCACCGGGAGGTGAACACCATGAGTGTAAAACTCGTACAAACAGAGATTTCGCAGTACACTTTATTAATGAAGCAAGTGGTTGAACGTCTTCGCCAGCAGGTACAAAACATTGAGTAACTCCCCCCTAACACCTAAAGCAGATGCAGTGATAGTTTCAGCACCTTCTGGAACTGGTAAAACAACTCTGAATCGTCGCCTCATTAAAGCTCACCCTGAAATCCAGATGTCGATCAGCTACACCACCCGTAAACCTAGACAGGGGGAAAAAGATGGGGTGGACTACCATTTTGTCACGAAAGGTATATTTCAAGACCTGATAAAAAATGGGCAAATGCTTGAATATGCAGAGGTTTTTGATACCCTCTATGGTACATCTCTTCTTGAACTTGACCGCTTGAAAAACCTTAAAAAGATTCCTCTGCTTGAAATTGATGTCCAAGGCTGGCGACAAGCGCGTGAGAAACTTAAAAATGCGACGTCTGTATTTATCCTACCCCCAACGGTTGAAGACCTGTGGCGGCGCTTAGAGGGAAGAGGAACCGAGAGTAAAGATGTACGTTGGCGAAGACTAATGACAGCTCGCAATGAAATTGCCAGCGCTTCGATTTATGACCATTTCATCGTCAACCACAACCTTGATGCTGCGTTTTCAGAATTAGAAGCGGTTGTCGTGCGCGGTGAATCCCCTAAAATTAGCCGCACTGAGGGGCAAAGGCTTTGCCAAAAGCTTTTAGCTGAATTTGACGATGCACCCTGGATCCATCAGGTCTCAAAGGATTTAGCAGGACCCGCTTCCTAATCGACAGGGTTTCACGATCAGGGTATGATGGTATGATGCACTAAAAGTGGATACCCATGACATCAGACTCTAGAAATTCCTTATTAATCCCACCTGATACAGGAAGTGTCTCAGGAAAACGTGGACCTATTACCGCCGAACAAGCCTATGAAGAGCTTTTAGCGAGTACATCCGCCTATCTTGACTCAAAAGGAATTGAGTCTGTAAAAAAGGCTTTTCACTTTGCTGATACCTTTCATAAGGGGCAAATGCGCCACTCGGGTGAACCCTACATTACCCATCCCCTAGCTGTAGCAAACATTTTAACCGCACTAAAAATTGACATATCGTCCATCATCTCAGCGATTCTCCATGATACGGTTGAAGACACCGACGCAACACTCGAAGACATCGAACGCGAGTTTGGGAGTGATGTTCGAACGATTGTGGACGGACTCACTAAGATCTCTAAGATTAAATTCCGCTCGACTCAGGAACGTCTTGCTGAAAACTTCCGCAAGATGGTGCTGGCGATGGCAAGTGATTTAAGAGTGATCGTCATTAAGTTAGCTGACCGCCTGCACAACATGCGCACGCTTGATAACCTCCCTCAACCAAAACGCATCCGCATCGCTGAAGAAACTCTCGAAATTTATGCTCCACTCGCGAATCGCCTAGGTCTTTATAGCATTAAAAGTGAGATGGAAGACCTTTGTATGCGCGAGCTCAAAATTGATATTTATCGCGACATCAGTAAGAAGGTTGCTGCTAAAAAAGCTGAACGTGAAGCCTACATTGATGAAGTTAAGTCTATCTTGTTTAATGAACTGTCTAAGTACGGCTTTGCCAACTTAGTGGTCTACGGTCGACCAAAACATTTTTACTCGATATATAAGAAGATGGTTGACCGTAGTTTAGAATTTGAAGATATCCATGATTTATTTGCATTTCGCATTATAGTTGATTCCGTAAAAGACTGTTATGAAGCACTTGGGATTGTCCATGCAATGTGGAAACCCATGCCTGGGCGCTTTAAAGACTATATTGCGATGCCAAAGGCCAACCTATACCAATCCCTACACACGACGGTAATCCGCCCCAATGGAGAGCCCGCTGAAATCCAGATCCGTACCCACGCCATGAATCAAACCTGTGAAATGGGTGTTGCGGCGCACTGGATGTATAAAGAAAAGGGCGGTAGTGATCCCCGTGATATCCAGGATGCTAAAAAATTTTCGTGGCTTCGTCAGATTATGGAATGGCAAAAAGAAATCAAAGATCCTGATGAGTTTCTTGAAGCTGTTAAAGTCGATTTATTTGAAGAAGAAATTTTTGTTTTTACACCAAAAGGTGACGTCATCCAGCTGCCGAAAGGGGCTACAGCACTTGATTTTGCCTTTAACGTCCACACCAAAATTGGCGTTACAACGGTTGGTGCGAAAGTCAACGGACGGATGGTACCCATCAAGAAAGTTCTAAAAAATGGGGATATCATCGAAATTTTAACGTCTCCCCATCAAAAGCCCGGTAAAGATTGGCTTTCCTTTGTTACAACTTCAAAAGCTAGAAACAAGATTCGCTCCCACCTAAGATCGGAACAAAGAGAGCGTAGCCGAGAGTTAGGTCGTGAGATGTTGATACAAGAACTACATCAGCATGGCTTAGACCTTGAAAAGTTAACTAAAAGTGGTGACCATGAATTACTTGTAAAACATGGCAAAGAGAACTCATTTGATGACATTTTGGTTGCAATTGGCTATGGCAAGCTAAATCCGAAAGACCTATTAGGGCGTGCTATTCCTAGCAGGCTGATAAAATCTGAGGTAGGAACCCCTGAGCATTCTGACAATAAAAGCACGAAGCCCCATGCCCCTAAACCTTCGCAAAATGGGATCTTGGTTGACGGGATTGAGAATGTTTTAATTAATTTTGCTCGGTGTTGTCACCCACTGCCCGGTGAAGATGTTGTAGGGTTTATTACGAGGGGCCGTGGCGTCACAGTCCACCGGGGTAGTTGCCCCAGGGCTCTAGATATGGATCCTCACCGAAGGGTTGATGTGGGCTGGGCGAGTGACATCGACGCAAAACTCGGGCAACATCAAGCATTTTTACGGGTAACAGCACTTGATAAGCCAGGGGTGCTCGCGGAAGTTACAAGTGCAATCTCAGCATGCGGGGCAAATATTCAACGCGCACAAATACGCGTAACTCCAGACTTAACTGGAGTATTAGAATTTGAAATGACGTTACAAAGCCTTACACAGTTGCAAGCTATCATCCGCAAGGTAGAATCCATCCCGAATGTGGTAAAAGTGGAGAGGATGAGCACCCAAAGAATCACACCTAAGAGGTGAGGAGGAAAACATTGAAGAGCATGTTGCTACTAGCACAGCTAGTGATTGGATCCTATTCCTTTGCTAATACTTTAAATTCTGAGGTCGAGATCCGAAGGAAAAAAGATACGTTTGAGTTTAAAGTAATACCTAAGGATGGATTAGCGATTAATTTAGAAGGTCCATGGAAACTTGAAATCAAAACCTCTCCCGAGGCGGATATCATGCACACCAAATTTGAGCGCCCATCCCTAGATGAAAAACTCCCTGGTTTTGTTGTGCCATTAAAACCAGGGAATCATGCTAAAAAAGGTAACATCACGTTTAAGTTAATTGCCTTTGTTTGCACCAAGGATAAAACAAGGTGTTACAGAGATGTACACGACAAGACACTATCATGGCAGGAATATCATGAAAAAAGATAGTGTATTAAGAGAAGTACTCTGTAATCCCATAGTTCTTGTCGCTGCTTTAGGCTATTTCGTCGATATTTATGATCTCGTGCTGTTCAGTATTGTGCGGGTACAAAGCCTTAAAAGTTTGGGACTGAATGATCAAGACGTACTAACGGTTGGAGTAAAGCTTCTTAATCTGCAAATGCTTGGTATGTTAGTGGGAGGAGTGATTTGGGGAATTTTAGGAGACAAGAAGGGACGGGTATCCGTGCTTTTTGGCTCAATCCTACTTTACTCTCTTGCGAATCTGGCAAATGGGTTTGTAACCAACACAGAGCAGTACGGAATTCTTAGGTTTATCGCGGGAGTGGGATTGGCTGGTGAGCTTGGGGCTGCGGTAACGTTAGTAAGTGAAACCTTGCGCCCTGAAATCAGGGGGATTGGGACTAGCTTTGTTGCTGGCACCGGTGTGTCAGGTGCCATCCTAGCGGCAATTATGGCCGAGGCGGCAAATTGGCAAACGGCCTACGTGATTGGGGGAGTTATGGGGCTACTCCTGCTTGGTCTGAGGATGAAGCTATTTGAATCTTCGATGTTTGCACGCACTGAATCAGCGCAGGTTAAGAGAGGAAGCTTTGTCTTATTGTTTAGTAGCAAGCAGAGGACGATCCGTTATTTTAGATCGATACTTATTGGGCTTCCGACCTGGTTTGTGATTGGTGTGTTAGTCACGTTTTCACCTGAAATTTGCCGCACGCTTGAAGCCTCAGGCCCCGTCTCGGCTGGAACCGGAATCCTTGCGGCGTATGCAGGTCTAGTCATTGGTGATTTCCTTAGTGGCATGGTAAGCCAATGGCTTAAAAGCAGAACCAAGGCGGTCTTTGTTTTTGTTAGTTTGGCATTTGTGCTTTCAGGCGTTTTCCTTACCACAAAGGGGGCTTCTCCTAGCACGTACTACGGACTATGTGTCGCCTTAGGCATTGCAAGCGGATTCTGGGCCCTCTTTGTAACGATTGCAGCAGAACAATTTGGCACAAATTTAAGGGCCCTAGTCGCAACCACCGTCCCTAACTTTGTTAGGGGATCGGTCGTTATTTTTACACTTAGTTTAAATGCCTTGAAGCAAGATTTTGGGCTTGTAACCAGTGCAGGAATTGTGGGCGTCGTAGCCTTTGGCGTCACCTACCTAGCCCTGTGGCGTCTACCAGAGACGTTCGGAAGCGACCTTGATTTCTTGGAACACCAAGAAATGTGAGTATAAACAGGATCTTGTTACAATTAAAAACACTTCCCTCTCCCCCTTATCTTTGATATAGGGGGCCGATCCTATGAAGGGGGTTTTATGACGTTCGACACAACTGAAGATTTACCGGAAATCCGCCCATCTAAGTCTGAGCGCAAAAGAGCCATGGAAGCCTTGCTTGAATTAGGTGAAGACATCGTAGCGTTGCCTGAGGGTAAATACCGCAAGTTAACCCTTCCAGATGACCTCAAACAAGCGCTCGATCTTGCTCGAAAACTACCGAACCGGGGAGCAAAGAAAAGACAGCTTGCCTACGTGCGTCGGATCATTGAAAACCATGATGCCTCTGCCCTTAGACAAGCACTAAAAGATCTCCGCTAAAGAGAGATGGTAATATTCTCTGTGAGAACTTTATTCGTAAGGTCTACTTTTGGCAACGTAGACTCTCTTTTAATACAATCAGACCCAGCAGTTAAAATCGTAACTTTCATATCATACTTTGGCACACCGTTTACTTGATAGGCGGCATCTGCGAGGTAGGGGATGTAGAGTTTGTAGGGCCCACCACCGAGGGCCATGCCAATAGACCCTACTTTTACATCACCCCCTGGAAGATAGAGATCCAAACAGCCATTAAGACTCTGGGTTAAATTCGAGGAATGTGAAAAACTCATCGTTACGGGGACTAGGTAATAGGGAGTGGTTGTAGCTACAAATAATGCAAGATTAGGCTTTGCCGTACTAAAAGAACTTGTGACCGTATTCTCGAGTTTACATGTACCTCCCACCTTAAACCCTAGAGCAAACGCTGAGCCTTCTCCCGCTTTTATCGGGACTTCTAACCCTTGACCTGAAGTACCTGAGATCGCACCATTTGCGAAGCCAAGAAATGACAGTACATGAGTACCCTGGTGCTCATAAATCATGCAGACTTGTGATTCATCAAACTTCGCCCAATTAGCGAGACTTCCTGGTCCACCTAACTGCAAATTTAAGGTTTCTGTCGTAAAGGGCTTCTCTTTGCCGTACTCTGCTTTATAACCAGCTTTTATCGCTGAATCGGATTGCTCTACCGCTGCTAGAATTTTAAGCTTCGTGAGTTCAGAGCCTTCTCCTAGTGACTCACCAACTTTTGCTGGACATCCTCCCCCCTCCTCCAGGAATGCAACCCCGGAGTAATAGGCATAGCCAGAAGTGATGGTGGTAGAAGGAACTTCGATCTTAAGAGTTGTGGTATCTGTCGAAGAAAGATCTGACTCTGTTGCAGCCAATATAAGAGAGGATTTCACGCACCCCGGCCTTAAGCTTCCACGACAGGCTTCATCGCTTGTCCTCGCATGCCGAAATGCAAAGTAACAAACCTTTGCCGCTCCATACTGGGATTTGTAACGTGAGGGAATCGAAACCTCTAGGGTGGCCTTATCCTCCCCTGTGATTCCTGCAAGCGATGCATCATTAAACCCACTTAACGGTTCTGCTCCGCAATAAACCACTTGATAAGTACCAAAATGGAGAGACTGTACACTCGCTTTTTTTGCGGCGTCTTCATAATTTATACCGCTTCTACGCCAAACATATAACCCGCCCGCCTTAGCCTTAAGGACAACGCACAGTTGGTCAGCATTTGCTTCAGGCTTCAGCGCAAGAGATGCCCCTCCATCCACAGATAAGGCAATCGTCATGGGCGATGTCGCCACCGTTAAGGCCTCGCCAGTAGGGGATGTGCCTGAAATATCTACGGCTGATGAGCCGGAACTCAGCCCCGTCGAACTAAACTCACTCGGAGTTTCAGCCTTTGCCACCGTGACATTCGCTCCCACGGCTAGTGCTCCCGGCTGAATCGTCACCTCACTTCCACTATCTATTTTGACGGTGGCACCTTGATCGGTGACGGTGCCAGTTGCTTTATTTCTAATATAAACTTTCTCTCCATCTTTCACCTGTGGGTTACAAGCGGCTGTGATAAGAAACAGTACCACCAAAAAACGCATTCTAACCCCCATGTAAAGATGATTTCGCCATCGCAACCTTCAAGGGCATTAAAGTCTAAACCATTAATGGTGAGCAACGTCCCCACTTTTTACTTTAGTCACATCAACCCAATCCGTCACAGTCAAAGTTGCCTGAGCAAGACTGCTTGAGGTTGAACGTAGCTGGTCTAAAAGTCTTAATGCATCGCGATGGGCTTTAGGAATATCCTGCAAACTAGCCCCATCGGTATCAAGCTCTCTTCCAAAAAGAATGGCACTGATCGTCGGAGAGTTTTGAAAATCATAGGTGAGGATCGGATTTTTTCGTTCGGGAAAACGCTCAACCAGCTCCTGCAATATCTGGTATTCTGCCTCTCCCTGCGCATGAGATAAGGGAAGCTCGGCTTTTATTCTCGGGTCGTTTAAATGGAGTTTTAACTCTAAAATTGCCTTTGCAAGCTCATCATACCGAGCTCCAGCCGCCATAAGGTGGGAATTCACAAGCTCCTGCGATGCACTTAAACTTTCATCCAAGAGTAGATCATAAAGATTAAACGCTGCTTCCAAAAAAGAGTTACCTTGGGTTTCGATATTCACAATGTCTTTATGCAAAACCTCCTGCCACTCAAGCGACATTTCCACGCGAGGGGTTTCCTGCTCGGTAGATTTAGGGTCTGATACTTTTTCAGTCGAAACACAACCGCTACCAGCAAGACCTACTAAGAACACTACGCCGCGTAACCGCACCATAAAGCCCCCGTTCGACACAATGAATTAGTTTTTCTCATTGTACGACAGGATAACAAAACAAGCTATCAAGATACAGCCGCATGAATCGTGGCGACAAACTCAGATATATTAAACGGCTTATTAAAAAGTCCCGCGGCTCCCCGAGCCAAAGCTTCATCCTTTGAAAGATCCTCATAACCCGTAATAAAGTATACGGGCAGCCCAGGAAAATTCTTTTTTACACACTCTAAAAGCTCGAGCCCATTTCCACTTGCCATACGCACATCCGTCACAAGGGCATGAACCGTATTGCTACTGAGAACTCTTACCGCATCAAGCCCCGAATGGGCTATTTTAGTCACAAAACCTGAGTCCATCAGGATACTTGAAACAGCATCACAAACATCTTCATCATCATCAGCTACTAGAATGGTTGGGCGACCGTCGTCCGAAGTGCCGCGTCCTTGCCCATTCACATGGGATGACTCAATTTTACCACCGAAGGCTTGGCCCTTTTGCTCAGCTTCGCTAATTTTTTCAGTAAGATGTACCAAGTCTTCGATTTTAATTTCGAGAGCCTCTGCAATCCGAGCAATGCTGGTAAGGGTGGCATTTTTAATCCCACGCTCGATTTGGCTCATATAACTACGGTCAAGCTCGGCTTTATCGGAAAGGGCCTCCTGTGATAAGCCCTGATGCTTTCGAAAAAAACGCACAGCTTTGCCGAAGGCCTTAACCATGATCAAGTTTTTAGTGTCTCTTTTTTCCATAGAACCAATCTATTTAATTTTTCTCATAATTTCCATAGACTAGGAATCCCATTCCTGTTTTTTACCCAACAAAGTCCCGATCGGACCTTTTTTAGAAAAAGTTTAGGTTTTCTCAATTTCTTATTAAGTATAAATAGTTACAAACCAGTATTCATGATCCTTGGAATTAGGAACTTTATTGCATGCCGTCAATTTCCCAACTCGAACGAACTAAAGAGCTTGCCGACTTGATCGTCCACCATAAAAAAGCCTATTACCAAGGCAAGCCTGAAATCTCGGATCTTGCTTTTGATAAGCTTGAAGACGAATTGCGGGATTTAGCTCCTGACCACCCTGCTCTCGCCATGGTTGGGATAACGTCCGCGTCGGATCTCCCTAAGGTGGCACACACCCCTCCCATGCTGAGCTTACAAAAAACTTACGATGAATCAGAACTCATGCGCTGGCGAGGGGGGGACGAAATATTAGGGACAGCAAAGGTGGATGGGGTGTCCCTAAGCTTAATCTACGAGCATGGAAAATTGGTTTTAGCTAAAACAAGAGGTAATGGCACTCAAGGCGAAGACGTCACCCAAAAAGCAAGGTGGATTGTCGATGCCCTGTCAAATCTAAGTGAGCCCTTAAGTCTCGAAATAAGAGGGGAACTCTTCTGTACGGAAGAAAACTTTGTGCGTTTATCAGATACGATGCATAGCCTCAGTCTTGAAAGGCCGACTAGTCCTAGAAATATAGTTGCTGGACTATTAGGCCGTAAAACCCATATAGACTTAGCACGCTATTTTAACTTCTTTGCATTTAACGTTTTAAACTCAAACCTTAACTTTGCGACGGAACAGGCGCAATGCCATTGGCTAGAAAACCAGGGCTTTCGTCTCCCGTACCCGAAGCTCCTCCGCTCAGACCAAGAACTATCAAGCTATTTAGCAGAGATTAAGTCTATCATGGCTTTGGGAGAGATACCGATTGACGGGGTGGTACTGTGCTATAATTCCCTGTCAAAGCAGAGAGCCCTTGGGTATACGTCCCACCACCCTCGATATAAAATGTCTTTTAAATGGCAGGGCGAAACAGCACAGTCGACGATACGGGATGTGGTCTGGGCGACCTCTCGCCTAGGGATTGTGACACCGGTCGCTGTCATTGACCCCCGTGAACTAAGTGGTGCTAGTATTACTAACATTACACTTCATAATGCAGCCCATGTTAGGGCCTATAATTTGAAGGTTGGTGATGAGATCGAAATTGTAAGATCAGGTGAAGTGATCCCTAAGTTTCTTCAAGTAGTCAAAGCTGCTGGTGGAGATTTTATTTGGCCCGAGGCATGCCCAACCTGCCAGTCCAGCCTAGAATTTGACGGTGTGAGATTAAAATGCCCGAATGTTCAAGGCTGCAGCGCACAGATTTCGGGCTCGATTTTAAACTGGATTAGAGCAGCTGAAATTGATGATTTAAGTGAAAAAAGACTTGAACCGCTATTTGAACGCGGGCTGGTAAAAACGCCCGCTGATTTATATCGTTTGACAGTAGAGGACTTTCTCACATTACCACTGACCAAAGAAAAAATGGCAAATAAGCTTTGCCAAAATATTGCTAAATCAAAACAAATTTCTCTTGCTAATTTTCTTACGGGACTTGGCATTGAAGGAGCTGGCACTGCAACATGGGAAAAACTTCTTGAGGAATTTCCTTCTCTTGACGCGATTTTCCAAGCAACTCCCGAGCAAATAGCCGCCATTTCTGGTTTTGCGGACAAGACCGCACTACAAATTACAGAGGGGCTTACGGCTAAAAAGGCTCTAGCTAAAGCCTTACTTGACGCGGGTGTAACGCCAATACAAAACTCACTCGGACGAGCGGCCGATGGCCCTTTAAGTGGAAAAACCTTGGTCATTACGGGCGCACTCAGTAGGCCAAGGGGTGAAATTGAAAAACTAATAAAACAAGCAGGCGGAAAAATTGGCCAGTCTGTATCTAAAGCTACTTTTGCCATTATCACCGAGGATACGGACTCTAGTTCAAGCAAAATGGTAAAAGCAAAAACTTTGGGTATTCCAATTTGGAGCGAAAGGGACTTAGAAGCTAAGCTACAATCCTAATCTTGCATCAAAGGGAAAAACTATTTCCTAATGCCACAAAGGGAATCGTTGCTAGAACAAACTGGTATAACAATCTAATATTCTTGACGTCATCCCCTTCGTTGAACGAAGGAGATTCCTTACAGCTCATGCTAAACGCATGAGCTGATCAGCCTCTCACGTCCGAGAGGATGGCTTTTGGCCACGTACACCACCGCCGATTCCAACGCTATGCATATCGACCGGGTGGCTTCAGATTATACGTTGTTTCACTCAGTACCTAACCGATTTTAAGACCGGGAGGAATTCACCGGTCAACGCCCTATCAATTGTCAAAGAGCTACTTCAGGGCCACAGGTACCTAACGGTTAAAAAGCTGCGGCCAAACGGTTAAAAAGCTGCGGCCAAGTGGAAGCTACTATGTATTGTCTCAACTCCCAATCGCTTTCGTTTTTGCTCGGGCTGGTGCCTAATATCCACGCCGTAAACGACGTGGTTTTACGGCACCATTGATAAAAATATTACCAACTCAAGTAGCAATAATTATGATTCAATGCGTGAAAAAGGTTGAACAGTCATGTCAGGCGCTTGCGCCAGTAGTATGTCGAACATACGCGCCGACCCAAGAGAAGAGGGCACAGGCTGCATTAAATAAGTCTTGCAAAATCTACTCATGAAGCCTACACAAGTAGAACTGGTAATTTGTACTAACTGATAATTACATTTCGGTGTTTGGTATGCATATATCGATTGGTGC
>JACCDO010825820.1_pt1 | contig 15438 bp, 22 predicted proteins | sample 7446101 | NCBI WGS metagenome assembly JACCDO01 (sample SAMN15323440, study PRJNA562643) | freshwater metagenome | isolation source: river surface water | place: USA:Blue River Watershed | collected 2017-08-16
CTTTGTGTTACAGCTACTCAGACGTGGGTTTACCACGGAACAGGTAGCCGAGGCTCTAGCCTCGCAGAAGGTGAAGATGATGCAGGCTGACGAGTACCTGCAAGCTGTTAAAGAATCAAAACTACAACCATAAGGGGTGAACATGGATAAGTACGTACCTAAGCCGGGTTATGGCTCGGTGTTTAAGAACGACAAAAAGACGGAAGACTGGCACGGAGACTTTAAGGGCAAGGTCGTGCTGCCAGACGGTAATGAGCATTACGTAGACATTTACAATGCCAATACCAAGGATGGCCAGCCATACTTTAAGATGAAGATTGGCAAGCCCGTGGCGAACAAAGCTGGGGAATACTCAGCCGCACACAAGCCATTTCCTGCCAAACAAAAAGCACAACCATCCGGGTTTGACGACGTAGACTCAGACGTACCGTTCTAATGACCGCCGCCAAAGGGCAGACACAAATGCCCAACCTCAAGAACTGGGGTGGGGTGCGATCCGTACAAAAAAGGCTTACTCGCTCCAATACTCTGTACGCCAATCAGGAAGCCATTGCCTACTCGCTTTTGTCAATGGCCAACACCAAGATTACGGACATCATGGAATGGGACGAAGCTGGCAACGTACGGGTAAAGGCTTCGTCTAAGATACCCGAGCACGCCCTAAACGCCATTAAGAAGGTTTCGGTTAAAACCGATAAGGATGGCAACTCGGTATTGGATATTGAGCTCTACGACAAGGTGGGTGTGCTGCGTTTACTGGCCAAAGCTGCCGGGATGCTAGAGCCAGAACAATCCGAGTCTGATCGGCCAAGCGTTATTGGCATTAACGTTAAAGCCCCAGACATGATAGACGTAACTGAGGAACCAATTGAGCAACCAGAAAGAGCGCAGCCAGAAGGCGCTTAACGGAGCTGGGCTAGACCTAGACTTCTCTACCAGCCCAGTCGTCTACAACTTCCTGCAAAGCAATGCTTTTGTACGTGGATTGATGGGGCCGGTGGGCTCGGGCAAGAGCTATGCGTGCGCCGCTGAGATAATGTTGCGTGCCGTTAGGCAAAAGCCTTCCCCTATCGATGGCATCCGATATAGCCGTTGGGTTATTGTACGAAACTCTTACCCAGAACTCAAAACGACCACAATCAAGACGTGGCAAGACTTATTCCCAGAGAACACCTTTGGGCCAATGCTCTATACTCCACCGATTACCCACCATATCCGCTTGCCTTCCCGGGGCGATGCGGCGGGTATTGACTGCGAAGTTATCTTTCTAGCACTTGACCAACCCAAAGACGTGCGAAAGTTGTTGTCCTTAGAGCTTACCGGCGCTTGGGTCAACGAGGCCCGAGAGCTGCCAAAAGCAGTTATCGATGGCCTCACCCACCGGGTCGGTCGATACCCAACAAAAAGGGATGGCGGTGCTAGCTGGCACGGTATCTGGATGGATACAAACCCAATGGACGATGACCATTGGTGGCATAGGCTATCCGAGAAAGAAAAAATGACCGGGGCGTACGCTTGGAAGTTTTATAAGCAACCCGGCGGTGTAGTCGAAGTAGACCCTAAAGACCTACCAGATAACCCAGAAGCCAATGACCATCTATTTTCTGCCGGACGCTGGTGGAAGCTAAACACCAAAGCCGAAAACGTACGCAACCTACCGGCTGGCTACTACCAACAGATGCTACTAGGTAAGAACCTAGACTGGATTCGGTGCTACGCCGAAGGCAAGTACACCTACGTTCAAGAGGGCAGGCCAGTCTGGCCAGAATACGATGACCTACTAATGACATCTGACTTGGAGCACGACCCAACCATTCCAATCCAAGTAGGGCTAGACTTTGGTTTGACGCCTGCTGCCGTTATTGGACAACGTACGCAAAGTGGTACGTGGCACGTACTCCATGAGATTGTCACCTTTGATATGGGGCTTGAGCGATTTGGACAGCAACTATTGGCTGAGCTCAATGCCCGTTATCCCAAAGCCGAAGTGATGGTCTGGGGCGACCCGGCTGGTATGGCTAGGGACGCCATATATGAAGTAACCGCCTTTGACTATCTGAGAACCTTGGGGCTTCGTGCTCAACCTACGCCAAGTAACGACTTCAAGGTTAGACGAGAAGCGTCTGCCGCACCGATGCAACGGCTTGTGGCTGGTAAGCCCGGGCTGCTAGTCAATAGGAACTGTAAGCTACTTCGGAAGTCTTTGGCTGGTGGATACCATTTCAAGCGTATGGCCGTTGGCGCAGGCCAAGAGAGATTCAGAGATACGCCAAACAAGAACGAACACTCCCACGTTGGCGACGCCTTTGGTTACTTGCTACTGGGTGGCGGGGAGCACAAAAGGATGACCAAATCAAACTCTGGCCAGTCACGTACATTTACCGCACAAACCGTAGTCAATACAGAATTTGATGTCTTTGGACATTCTTAGCCTAAACTCGGAAATCAAGAACAGAAACGGGATTTTGCTGATGCCATACTCCCCGCTTCATGCGATGGAGATTCAGGTATCCAACCCAGAGGTTCTAGGTTCAGGCCAATCCGCCGCCGAGCACATGAACTGCCAAGCAGCACTTGGGCCAGCCATAACAGCGGTGGTCAATAATTCACCACTAGCCGTGTTTGGGTTCATACATTATTGGAGTGGCATGGCTGAGTTTTGGTCTATGTTCGACGACAGGATGCGACGCTATCCGAAGTCAATGACTCACATAGCACGACAGTTTCTGTATATCGCTGAGAGATCAGAAGTATTGCACCGGCTACAAATCACAGTAAAATCTGATGACATTAGGGCGTATCGGTGGGCTAAAGCGTTAGGTTTTGAGGAAGAAGGTCTAATGCGGAAGTTTTTGCCGGACGGTTCGGATTCATACATGATGGCAAGGATTAGAGATGAGTGGACTATTTAAGAAGCCAGATACCAGCGCAGCCGAGCGCCAGATTGAGGAAACCCGCAAGCAGACCGCAATGGAGCGCCAGCGAGCTGAGGAAGAAAAGCGAGACATGATGGAAACCGAAGCCGCACGTCGCAGGTCACGGATGCGTGGCGGTTCACGTATGTTGTTATCAGAGGCACGTGTTGCCCCTGAAACTGGTATTCAAACATTGGGCGCATCAAGCGCAGAAAGGACTGCTTAGTATGAGTGCAGTAACTAAACCCGTTACTTCGGTAGTAAAAAAAGCTGGTGAGGCAGTAGGCATCATAAAAGAAAAGCAAGCAACAGCGGCATCACCTCTTGCTGAAATGGCAAAAATGGCTACTGGAAAATCTGAATCTGCCATTCAGCGTGAAGAATTGATGGCTCGCCGCCGTGCTCGCCGTGGTGGTAGAGCTTTGTTATCTGAGGCAAGACTATCACCCGAGTCTGGCGTAGGCGGTCAAACATTAGGCTCAGGCCCGTCAGTCTAAGGAGCGACCATGCCAGATAAAGACAAGATGCAAAAAAAGGTTGCAATGGTTATGCGTGAATACTCCAAGGGTAAGTTGAAGTCTGGCTCTGGCCAAAAGGTCAAAAGCGAGCAACAAGCTAAAGCTATTGCCATGAGCGAAGGCCGCAAGGCAGCGGGGTACAAATGAAACCCGGCCTCTATGCCAATATCCATAAAAAGCGTGAGCGCATAGCCGAGGGTTCTGGCGAGAAGATGCGTAAACCCGGCTCTCCCGGTGCGCCTACCGATGCTGCATTTAAGAAAGCGGCTAAAACCGCAATGAAGAATAAGAAGTAATGGCAACTCAGTACGTCAACAGGGAGTCGATGAACACGAAGTCACGTCATGTGACTCCGACGTACATGGACAAAGACGAAGGTCAAAGAGTAGTTGGTTCGTCCGACCCGTTGCCTACGGTAGACGTAAACCATCTCCGTCTACACGAAGGTCGTGCATATTACGTCTATAAGCTATATCCGTATGCGGCAGGTCTTGGAGCTGGGTCTAGCATCAACATTGCAATTGCTTGGCCAGCCGGGATATTTCCTCATGCCGTGTTTTCTTACGAAAGCCCGGGAGAAGCTGAGTTCTTTATGTACGAGTCGCCCACAACTAGCGGCGGTACGGCCATGACTATTTACCGTCGTAACAGAAACCTAGTCACAACAAGCTCTGGTGCGGCTGTACTAGACCCAACGGTTAGCAATACTGGAACCGAGATATATGCAGAGTTTGTTCCTGCCGGAAACAAAGGCGGCGGTCAGCTTGGCTTTACGTTTGAGTACGTGCTCAAGCCTTTGACGACTTACTTGTTCAGATTTACTAACGTCAACTCTCAGGCTCATCCAGCCAATATGCGAATTGAGTGGTACGAATAATGGTACAGAAAAAATATCAGAATCCAGAAGGCGGTCTTAACGAGGCCGGAAGAAAACACTTTGAGCGCAAAGAAGGCGGCAACCTACAATCACCAGTAAAGTCTGGCACAAACCCAAGGCGGGTTAGCTTTGCCGCAAGATTTGGCGGCATGGCTGGGCCACTTACGGATAGCAAGGGTAGACCGACTAGGCTTAAGCTAGCCCTAAAAGCATGGGGCTTTGGAAGCAAAGAAGCTGCACGCAATTTTGCGATGCGTCACAAAAAGGATTGAACATGGCACGACTAAAGGCTGAGGAAGTATTAAAACGACACGACGTTGCGCTTCGCAAGAAGGATGACTTTAGAAGTCTTTATGAAGATGCCTACGAGTTTGCCTTGCCACAACGCAACCTGTACGACGGCTACTGGGAAGGCAAAGTAGGCGGCGCTAAAAAGATGGGCCGTGTGTTTGATTCCACGGCTATCAGCTCGACCCAGCGTTTTGCCAACCGCCTTCAATCTGGCATCTTCCCGCCGCAGCGTAAGTGGTGCAAGCTAGAGCCGGGGCCGGACATTCCTGACGAGCGCCGTGCAGAAGCCCAGTCTGCGCTGGATGTCTACAACGAGAAGATGTTTGCCGTACTCAAGCAATCCAACTTCGACATTGCTATTGGCGAGTTCCTGCTAGACCTGTCTGTCGGCACAGCCGTTATGATGGTTCAGCCGGGAGATGACGTAGCCCCGGTAAACTTTGTTCCCGTTCCGCAGTACCTCGTAGCTTTTGAGGAAGGCGCCAATGGTCAGGTAGACAATGTGTACCGGCGCATGAGAATCAAGGCTGAGTCTATTACGAACCAATGGAAAGATGCGGTAATACCAGAAAACAGCCAGCTTGCACGCTTGGTTCAAGATAAGCCTACTGAAGAAGTAGAGTTTATCGAGGCAACAATTATCGACGTTAAGCGTGGCGACTTTGGGTATTATGTTATCCACAAAGAGTCCAAGCAGGAAATTGTCTATCGTAAGATTAAGACTAGCCCTTGGATTGTGGCCAGATACATGAAAGTGGCCGGTGAGATATATGGACGTGGCCCGTTACTAACCGCCCTGCCAGACATCAAAACGCTCAACAAAACTAAAGAGCTGCTTCTTAAAAACGCATCTCTGGCCATTGCCGGTGTCTATACCGCTGCCGATGACGGCGTGCTCAACCCCAATACCATTCGTATTGTTCCGGGTGCGATTATCCCGGTTGCACGTAACGGTGGGCCGCAGGGTGAGTCATTAAAAGCTCTGCCACGGTCGGGAGACTTCAACGTAAGCCAGCTCGTTATCAACGACTTGGTACAAAACATCAAGCGAATCCTGCTAGACGAGTCTTTGCCGCCAGATAACATGAGCGCACGGTCGGCTACCGAGATTGTGGAGCGCATGAAGGAATTGGCCCAGAACCTAGGCTCTGCCTTTGGACGCCTGATTAACGAGACAATGGTTCCCGTAGTATCCAAAATCTTACAGGTTATGGATGAGCGTGGAATCATTGACCTGCCGTTACGGGTCAACGGGCTTGAAGTCCGTGTCGCAGCAGTATCGCCGTTGGCTATGGCTCAGAATATGGAAGAAGTAGACTCTGCTCTCAAGTTCTTCCAGATTGCAAGCCAAGCTGGGCCAGAAGGCCAAGTCGCAGTCAAGGTGGGCGAGATGCTCGACCTTGTTGCCGACAAGCTGGGAGTGCCAGCCGCTATGCGTGCATCACCAGCAGAGCGTGCCGACAAGATGGAGCAAGCAATGGCTATGGCTCAGCAAGTAGCCCAAGCCCAAGCGCAAGCCGAAATACCAGCATAAGGGGGTAATCATTGAGTTGGGAAGAACTTGAGGCAATACCGACCGACATAAGAGATGTCGCTCAGAAATCTGAAGACTTGGACAAGCTGTGCCTACGAGTCTTTGGTTCCGAAGATGGCCAAGAACTGATGGCGTGGCTTAGGCTCACGCTACTAGAGCAACCCGTCGCCGTGCCGGGAAGCGACCCGTCCTATGGGTTCTACCGAGAGGGACAGAACAGCGTAGTAAGGGACATTGAAGCACGGATTAAAAGAGCGAGGAAACTTTGATGGAAACCCAAGAAACCCAACCCAGCGGCGGGGGAACCCAAGAAGCTGGCCTATTGGATTCGGCGGTAGTAACCGATAACCAAGAAAGCCAGAGCCAAGATACTTCCAAAACCACTATCCAACACCTAGAGCCAAAGGAAGACGATGGGCCGCTAGAGCGTCCAGACTGGTGGCCAGAGAACTTCTGGAAGAAAGACGACTCTGCGCCAGACCTAGAGGGGATTGCTAAGTCATGGATGGACTTACGCAAGCAGATTAGCCAAGGCAAGCATAAGGCTCCTGAAGACGGCAAGTATGACATGAGCGCCTTCGCTCAGATTCCAGACGATGACCCTGTTCGTGGCCATGTGTCTAACTGGGCTAAAGAGTTTGGGGTTAGCCAAGCCGCCCTAGATGCTTTAGTTGGCCCCGTTGTTGCAATGCAAGGTGAACAGCAAGAGCAAGTAGCCATGAGCATTGAGCAAGAGCGTAAGGCTTTAGGCCCGAACGCCGATGCAATCATCAAAGGCATGGGCGAGTGGGGAGCAAGCCTAGTCCGCAAAGGGGTTCTAAGCAAGGACGACTTTGAGGAATTTAAGTATATGGGTGGTACGGCCAATGGCATCCGTGTGCTGTCCAAGTTGCGGGAAGCGTTTGAGGGTACTAGAATACCTACACAATCAATCCCATCCGAGGGCGCTCCAAGCAAGGATGAGCTCTATCAGATGGTGGCTGACCCGAAATACAAGACAGACGTTGCTTATCGCCAAAAGGTAGAACGGATGTTTTCGCAGGCTTTCTCTGAGTAACCCCCTCTCCAACCTTCAAGCGGAGACTTGCCCCCGGCTCAAAAGGCTGGGGGTTTTTTTTGCATAAACCTATTGCATTGCCAAAATTAGTGTTGTAAAAATGCACCATAGGCCAATCCTTTGCGACCCTATCCGCTGTGGATACAGACGACCGGCTCCCGTAAGGGGCAAGCATACGGCCCAAATCACCGGCTAACCGAAGCGACGAAAACTTTTTTTAACTTTCAAGGAGATACAAATGTCCGTTTCATTATCGAACGCCTTTGTAACGCTCTTTGATGCTGAAGTTAAACAGGCTTATCAGGGCGTAGCCCAATTGGTAGGTGCGGTTCGTCAGCGTCGGGGTGTTGAAGGCTCTACTGTTAAGTTTCCCAAGGTCGGCAAGGGCGTAGCTACATCACGTGTTCCCCAGTCCGATGTTACCCCTTTGAACGTATCGTTCTCCAACGTAACCTGCACGCTCCAAGACTGGAACGCCGCAGAGTACAGCGACATTTTCAACCAAGCTAAAGTCAACTTCGACGAGCGCAACGAGCTTGTTCAGGTTGTTGCCAACGCTATTGGCCGTCGTCAAGACCAGCTTATTCTGGACGCACTTGCAGGTTCGAGCACAAGCCTTATCGTGACCGAAGACGAAGGTGGTACAGATACCGGCCTGAACGTAGCTAAGCTGCGTGCTGCCAAGAAACTGTTGGACAAAAACAACGTTCCAATGGACAACCGTCACATCATCATCCACGCAAACAGCTTGTCGAGCATTTTGTCTGAGACTGCCGTAACTTCGGCTGATTTCAACACCGTGCGTGCGCTGGTTTCTGGTGAGCTCAACACGTTCTTAGGCTTTACCTTCCACACCATTGGTGATCGTTCGGAAGGCGGATTGCCCGTTGCTTCGTCCGAGCGCAAACTGTGGGCTTTCCACCGTGACGCTATCGGCTACGGCGAAGGCATTGCACCACGCACCGAAATCAATTACATCCCTGAGAAGACCAGCTGGCTGGTAAACGCAGTATTCTCGGCAGGTGCAATTGCTATTGATGCCGAAGGTATTGTCGAAGTCCAAACAACTGATTCAGTCTAAGGAGAACGACAATGGCATATAACAAAGATGGTTTGAACCTCGTAAACGGTTCTAAGGCTGGCAACGCACCTCAGATTTGGACGTATCAATCTGCTGATGCAATTGGCGATATTGACGGCGCAGGTTACTTTAACTCTGCCGCATCAATCCTCAAAGTTGGCGACCTTATGTATGTCTACTCTGGCGTGGGCGGCTCTACCGCTTTCGGCTTTGTAGTGGTCAATGCTAACGACGGCACGACTGTTGACGTTACCAGCGTAACAACTGTTGGCACTATCGACAGCGACTAATTGCCTGTTGAGTACGCAGTAAAGCATAGGGGTTGTGCCATTATATGTGGCGCAGCCCCTTCTCTTTTTGAAGACCTAGAAGCCGCACGCAAGCTGCGGCCAGAAGCTACCACCCTAGGCGTTAAGTATGCGGCTGCAATCGTGCCAGAGATTGAGCATATATGGACTCAGCACGGTGAGATGACCCTGAAGATTAGGGCGTCTGTGGATAGGCCAATCAAAATACACGCCAGACCCAAAATCCTACAAACAGCCAAGGGAACGGTATGGCACATTCCTTACGCTAGAGAGGCGTTTGACGCCATCGATTACGTGTGGCCCGGGCTATCATTTGCCGTGGGCTCTAGTGGCGTGGCTGGGGCTATGTGGGCTAGGCACGGCATGGGGTTTGAGGAAGTCATAATGGCTGGCATAACCCTGTCTGGCGACGACCAGAAATACGCCCAAGGGTATCCAAACGGATACAGCCAGCACGCAGGCTACGCTAGGGCAGACCAGATAGACAACTGGTTTCGGGTGCTCAAGCGCCACCAAGAGGAAGGGCTAACTATGGGAATCTACTCAATGTCCGGAAGAACCAAGGATTTGCTAGGAGCCCCAGAATGATTACGGTTGCTTGCGTGCTAAAGTCTGGCGGCAGATACAAGCCAGATGATGCCGCCAAGTTACAGCGCAATGTAGCTCAAAAACTGAGCCTTCCCCATAACTTTGTATGCCTTTCTGACATTCCAGTACCGTGCGAACGTATTGCTTTGCAACATGACTGGTCTGGGTGGTGGTCAAAGATTGAGTTATTTAGACCGGGAGTGTTACCGCCCAATACCATCTACCTTGACCTTGATACCGTTGTACTGGATGACTTTTCGGACATTGCCGAGTGCGGGTACGACTTTGCCATGATGCAAAACCTCAAGCGTCCACACATGGTTTCGTCAGCCCTAATGTGGTTCTATCACAAAGCTCCCGTTGAAGTCTATAAAAGATTTGTGGTAAACCCAGATTATTGGGTAAAATATCACCAAGATAACAAGGACGGCCCATATTTGGGCGATCAGGCGTTTATCTGGGATGCGTTAGATAGAAACGTGCCGGTATTAGAAACCAAGAAATACGGAGTCTATTCATACCGCCTACACGTAAAAGACCGAGGCAAACCGCCTGAGGGGTGTAGGATTGTTGATTTTGGTGGGCAATACAAACCAAACAACGTTGACGCCGAGTGGCTACGTGCCATTCGAGGATAGGATAGATTATGGCTGCCGGTGATTCTTCTCTCTCAATATGTTCTGACGCCTTGCAAATGTTAGGCGCCAAGCCAATCTCGTCCTTTACAGAAGGAACGGATGAGGCAAACGTTGCCGACTCCCTGTACCAAGACATCAAAAAGCAAGCCCTTTTGGTCTATCCTTGGTCGTTTGTATACAAGAAGATTGCGTTAGCCAGACTGTTGGTAGGGCCAACGACTGAGTACACCTACGCCTATCAGCTACCCGGCGACCGTATTGGCCCACCACGCTCTGTAACCGTTAGCGCAACACCCGGCTCGGGAACCATCCGTAACTACCGGATATTTGGCGACCAACTTCTAACTAACGAAACCAGCATTTACATAGACTATCCTTATGACGTACAAGAATACGAGATGCCGGTGTATTTTGTCCAGCTTATGAAGTACATGATGGCTTGGCACTTGGCCATACCCATTACAGACCAGATTGACAAAGCTACCTATTGGCAAGGTATTGCAATTGGCGCAGCATCGGAAAACAACCGTGGCGGGTATATGCGTACCGCTACCAGCATTGATGGCCAAGGTCAGCCAATTTCTGTCATTGAAGATTACAGCCTCATCGACGTGAGAAACTGATGGCACGGTTTCTAAGCGTTCAAACCAACTTCTCGACCGGCGAGCTTGACCCGCTACTTCGAGCTCGGATTGACCTAGAAGCCTACAACAATGCCGTTGAGAAAGCCACGAACGTAGTAATCCAGCCACAGGGCGGTATGCGTCGTCGCCCCGGCCTAAAGCACATTCTTGCTCTACCAAACTCGGGTTCAGAATCTACCGCCAACGGCGTACGCTTAGTACCGTTTGAGTTTAGCACCAGCGATTCGTATATGCTTTGCTTTACGCATAACCGTATGCACGTGTTCCGTAACGGAGCTCAGGTACTTGACATAAATGGTGGGTCATTAGACTACTTAGATACTAGCAGCGCAGGATTAACGGGAGCACGCCTAGGCACAATTAACTGGACGCAATCTGCCGATACGCTGATTGTGGTTCACCCAGACATAAACCCAGTCAAGATTGTCCGTGGGGCAACAAACGCCGACTGGACTGCAAGCACCATAACCTTTGACGCAATACCAAAGTTTGCGTTTACTCCAAGCGTAACCAATCCATCTGGCACGCTTACGCCGTCTGCCGTGTCCGGCAAGGTAACTCTTACCGCCTCGACAGGCACGCCGTTTAGCGCCGCCTCTGTTGGCCAGTACATCAATGCCACGCCACAGGGCAGGGCAAAGATTGTGCAGTACACAAGCGCAACCGTGGTTCAAGCTATCACCGAGTTTCCGTTCTTTAGCACGTCTGCTATTGCAAACGGAAGCTGGGAATACGAATCTGGCTATGAGGCGGTATGGTCATCCACAAAAGGATGGCCACGCTCGGTTATCTTCCACGAAGGTAGACTATTCTTTGGTGGCTCCAAAACCAGACCGTCAACCGTATGGGGTTCTAAGGTAGGCTTATTCTTTGATTTTGAGCCGACCGAAGGCTTAGACGACGATGCGGTTGAGGCAACGCTAGACACCAATACTTTTAACGCCATTGTGGATATGCAGTCTGGACGAGACTTGCAAGTGTTCACTACCGGCGGTGAGTTCTACGTTCCTCAGCTTGGCCTAGACCCAATTACGCCAACAAACTTTTTTGTTAAGGCATCGACCAAGAATGGCGCCAAGGATGGAATCAGAACCCAGCAGCTAGAATCTGGGACGCTATTCATCCAGCGACAAGGCAAGTCTCTCAATGAGTTCTTGTTTACGGATGCTCAGGCCACCTACATTACTAGCAAAATCTCGTTGCTGGCTGGGCATCTACTAAAGACGCCTACCAAAATGGCGTTACGCAGGTCAGTCGCTACTGACGAAAATGACCTGCTATTGATTGTCAACGGTCTGGATGGCTCGATTGCGGCCTTCTCTTTGCTGCGTGCTCAGAACGTGATTGCCCCGTCTGAGTTCACTACCGACGGAGAATTCCTAGACGTTGGCGTTGACCTAAGCACAATCTACACCGTGGTCAAACGTACGGTCAGCTCATCTAGTGTTTATTACGTGGAAATCTTTGATGACAGCTTTCAAACCGATTCTGCTGTATCTGGTGGCGCTGCCGCTTCTGCCAGCCTATCTCATCTGGTTGGCAAAACAGTTGACATAGTATTGGATGGTGCGGTGCAAGCACAGCAAACCGTACCCGGTGGCGGAACCGTAACATTTAGCCGGTCATCTACAACCTCATATCAGGTTGGTCTTGATTACAACGTGTTAATAAGAACCATGCCGTTAGAGCTCAAGCTCCAATCTGGCTCAAGAATTGGATTCCGCAAGCGCATCCTTGAAGTCAACCTTTTAGTTAAAGACACCCAGAGCATGACGATAAATGGGATTGAAGTTCCATTCAAGGTTCTTGGTGCTGGCATATTGGATGAAGCAATACCGCTGTTTACTGGCACAAAGACAGTAAGCGGAATACTCGGGTACAGCCAAAACGGGCAGATTACTATTGCTCAGACTGACCCGCTAAAGATGATTTTGCTTGGCATGGAATACAAAGTTTCGGTATATCCGGGGACATGATATGGAATATGTAGCGATAGCAGCAACCGTAGTAAGCGCCGTTGGTTCAATCCAAGGCGGCAAAGCGCAAAAGCAAATGTACAACTTGCAGGCTTTGCAGACCACGGCTCAGTCTGAGCGCAAGGCATTGCAATACGAATTGCAATCTAACGAGATATTGCGGCGCAAAAGAGAGGCTAATGCGGCAATAGCTGCACGTTCGTTTGCTGGTGGTGTAGATGCGTTTAGCGGATCGCCAGACCTGTTGCGTGCTGTTAATGATACGGTTGCTGGTCGTGAGTTTATGTTTGCCTTGGATAACGCAAACCTTGCAATGTCATTTGGCGACATTGAAGCCAATATGCTTCGTGCAGCAGGCAAGCAAGCAGAGAAGGCTGGATACTTTGATGCGGTTGCAAAACTTGGAATGGCAGCAGCTACGGCGGCCAAGATGCCTACTCCAGCCAAAGCGGATTATAGCCTTACGGCTGGCGCATCATCGGCAACTATGGGTGGACAAGGATTGCAAGCTACTGGTGGCCAAGGGTTTACTGGCTCAGGCGGAATGGGACTGAGGTTAAGATAATGGCAGAACTTCCACGCTACCAACGAGCTGGCAATATGCCAGCCGACATACCGCAGTTAAGTTTTGCTAACGTCAAAGAGGCGGCTAGGCTGTCTTCTAATATAGGCGGTGCGCTAGATAAAGTATCTGCCTTTGCGTTAGGTGCGGTCAAAGAACGCATCGACGAGGAAAACAAGATTGTCGGTATTCAGATGCGTGGTGAGCTTGAGTTATTGGCCAACGAAAAGATGGCTGAGTTTAAGCAAAAGCTACAAACCGGCGGGTATCAGAGCCATGAGGATATGCGGCAAGACGTGCTATCTCTGCAAGGCTTGTGGAAGGGCTTGGCTAAGGTAGACCCAAATCAGGCAAGCGGTCTAGCCAACTCAATCAATCAGCAGTCACGCACGTTGGTTGACCTTAGCGCAGAAACGTTTACCAAGGCTTACTTGGCTGACGCAGAAAACCAAATGAACTCCGTGGCCGGTGGGCTACAAACCCAAGTCTCAGACATCCTAAGAACTGCGGTTGATTTTGATGACGCAAATATTAGGATTGCCCAGCTAGAAGGAACCCTAGGCGGAGCGATTGCTACAAAGAACCGCACGCTTGTTCCCAAGTGGATAGAGAAATCTGCCAAAGCAAAAGATGCGGGAATATCTGCCTTTGCCTCAGAGTTTGTCCGTGGCTCTGGCGACATCAACAAAACATACTCGGCAATTATTTCCGGCAATACTGGCAATGCAGTAATGGATTCAATCCTTAAAACAGACAAGCGTGCAATTGTCGTAGATGCAGCCAAAAAACAAATGGATGAGTTTCGTGATGCAGAGCTTGCACGTGAAACAACTACCAAACGGCAAATCAACACCCTTACGGCAGACTTTAGCCTTGCGGTTGCGGCTAATAACAAGCCAGAGCAAGACAAGATTCTTGACCAGCTATACTATCTTGACCGAAACAAGTACCGTGAGATGGTTAAAGTACGTGACGAAGGTGGCGGTATGTTTGCCCAGTATGACCACGGCCCTGCCATTTCAGCATTGTCATCAAAGATTGGCAGCGTTACCGGCAAGGTACTGACCGTAGAAGACGTAGAAGCACACCGTAAATATTTGACGCCCTCTACCTACACCGAGTACATGAACAAGGCTCGTATACTGCAAGACGCACAAACGTCAGAAGTGATGCGGCGTACCAAAGCCGAACTTGGATTGCTGATTGGCAACCCAATGAATTCATCTGCGGCAAGAAATCAAAACGAACTTATTGCAAACCAAGTCGTTACTAAGTGGGCGGCTGATAAACAGGCCAATCCTAATATTGACCCGACACAATGGGTCGCAGATAACGTGACCGTCATTGCTAACACGGTACGAAAATCAGATACGGCAAATCTTGCCGATGTTGTGGTTAGTCGCCCAATTAGAACAATACAGGGTTACGACGAAGCAATCCGTAAAGCAATCAATGCTAACGACAAAACACTCCAGACAAAGTTGATTAGCGAAAAGGCTCAGCTACAAGAAGCAATTAAAAGTGGTCTGGTTGACCAAAACGGCAACAAGATTGGCGGGACACGATGAAAGACATTGACGAACAGTATCTATTGACCCTGACGCTAAGGGATGCTGGTGGGCAGCGCCAAGTCTATTACAAAGATAATCGTATCAACGAAACCGCCTATGTTGAGGAGTTTCTTGAGTCTGGCGGAATGACGCTGCCAGCAGACCAAAAGACAATGTCTGCGTCCACGTTTGGCAAAATGGCGGCTGACGTTCCTGCCGGTCTAGCCAAGGGTGCGATTCAGGGTACGGTTGGGATTGGTGGCGATATAGAGTCTTTAGTCTACGGCGTGCGTGAGATTATTAAGCGTGGTGCTGGCGAAAGCGCATTAGATGCTTTTATCAAAGGGCTTGAGTCTGAGACTATCCTGCCTAAGACAGAGGAAGTTAAGGAGTGGTTAGACGCTAACATTGGCCCGTTGATTCCTGCTGGCGAGACTGACGAGGCACGCAAGGAAGGCGCTAAGGTATCAGAGTTTGTGGGCGAGTTAGGTGGGGCTGGCAAAACTGTTACTGCCGCAACCAAAGCTGTTGCCCGTAGTAAGAAAGCATTGACTGGAGCTGCGGCTGCGGTAGCTCCGGCGGCAAAAGAAAAAGGTGAGAAATAATGGCTATTAAGTCAATTGACCAACGCATCGACCAACTAGCCATACCAGATGGCCCACAGCAAGAAATGCCTGCGCCAATTGAGCCGGTAACACCAGACCCATCATTAACCCTAGAAGACCCGCAGTTAGAGCCAGTACAGGTTGCTGGCCGTATTGAAGGGCTTACAGGAATTCTAAAGAGCGTTCAGAAGGCTACCGCACCAGTAGAGACTTCGCCGGTCAAGCGTGCCGGGAAAGCTAAGGAAGTTTTAGCCAAAGAAGCCGCTGATAAACCGATTGACGACATTGACGTTA
>JACCDO010451188.1_pt1 | contig 15436 bp, 11 predicted proteins | sample 7446101 | NCBI WGS metagenome assembly JACCDO01 (sample SAMN15323440, study PRJNA562643) | freshwater metagenome | isolation source: river surface water | place: USA:Blue River Watershed | collected 2017-08-16
AAATTATGCTATTGATGGACAAAAAGGATTAGCTCGTTTTGTAGTTGATAATTTATTAAAAGATGAAAATGGTGAATTATTATATGTTTGTACTGATCCAAGTAGACAAATATTTAAATATAAAGATAATTCTGGGGAAATAAAGAAAGATGTTGAAGCTAAAAAATTAACAAATTATATAGTTGATGGTGGTATCAAAAAGAAAACAATCGATGTATCAAACGAATGGTATACAGATGATAAAGGAGGTGTTGATACAGATAAATTTAACTTAATGATTGAAAGACAGCAAAATATTCTTAAACTACAAGATGATAATAATAATTTTAAAAAAGAACTTGCGACTATAACTGTAAAATAAATATTTTATATTCTAATTATGATTATAAAATAAATTAGTAGTATTTAGCACTATAACTCCACCAGTTATAAGGATCTTGTAAAGAATTTACAGGTTGTTCAGCATTTAAACAACCATTTTTTTGGAGCATATTTATATTTGTATATGTTGCTTGATTATTATTAATACCATCATAATTTTCTTTAGTATTTTTAAAACCTTCAATAGGCATTGTTGGATCATTGTAATAAGCTCTACCACAATAACCTTCGGTAGTCATATTTGAAGAACAGCTATCACATTGGCATACAGGTATATATCCGTAACCATATTTTGGAACAGCACAAGAACAACCATATCCACCACAAGAAGGACAACCACAAAAATTTTCTTTAGACATGAATTGGTTAGATTCAGGCATAAATTCGCTTTCGTATTTAGGCATTCTTGCATTTTTCCATTCATCAGATAAATAACTAGCTTGGCAGTTTGCATCCCATTTTGTGTTTAAAGCTTTATCAAAATCAGTTCTTTGCATAGGCCACGGAGGAGGGTGTTCTTTTTGTGCATTAGGATCATATACTTTGGCCATTAATTGATCATAAGGAGTGCGAGGAGGATTATATTTTTCCATATTAACTCTTTTAAGTCTACAAGATGACATATTATTTATTAATTTAAATATTTTTTATTTCAAAAGAAAAATTATTATAAAAAATATTTTGTAAAAAAAATGATTTTTTATAAAATATTTTTTATAATATATGGTAGAATATGTCTACAACAACTATTACTATGAGAATACCTTCAAATAGTCTTGAAGTTAAATCGAATAATAGAAATTGTTGGTTTTGTGAGAGAAAATGTACAGATTACGTTTCTATATGTGAAATATGTAAAGATGAAAGATTTAGATTTAAAAAAAATAAAACTTTACATCACACCGATAGGGCTAAAACCTGGGCTATAGATCCAACGTGTGTTTAAAGGACTAGGTTCAGGTACTGGACCAGATATAGGATGATTTACTGGCATTCCTTGACGTGTTCCAGGTACTATAATTGGACCTCTCATAGCATATGATACAAAAAAATTTTCTTTACCATCGTAATTTTTAAGAGTATTGTATTGTCTAATATTATATTGTTTAGTGTTTTTCATTTTATTTATAATACTAAATTATTATTATTAAAAATTATAATTTTTAATAATAAATATGAATTTAAAATATATATCATATGTTGTTATACCCCTGTTATTAGTTGTGTATGTAGTAAAAACAACAACTCAAAATAAAAGTAATTTCGAAATTCAAATTCCAACATCACCTATTAATGAAGATTTAATCAGAATGAATAGGAGGAGATTTGAATATAATACTAATATAAGATATAGAACTCAAAATATTTTATCTGAAAAAGAATATAATTGGACAGATAGAGTAAGAGGTTTATTATGTGATATAAATAATCAATGGTTGTATACAGCTGATAAAAATTATCTTAATAAATTTATTAGATTAGAAAATGCCAGTACTCGTGAGTTGTCAGGTGTAGGTTTACAAAACTATTTCCAAAGAAAATCATGTCCATGTAACGCAACAAATAGTGATACTACAGGATATGGTCAAGGTACAAATTATTCATTTTACAATACAAATGAAAATAATCTGTTATTTCCAGTAGTTTGTGGACAAAATACACAATTACTTTTATTGGGGCAAAATTTTGTAGAAAAATCTAATTTACCTGTTTTAATAAGAAATGTAAGAGCAAGATGGATTTCTCAAGATCCCATTAGTAAATTTATAATAATGCCCCATTCATTTGATTTCAATGCTGTTTATGCGTATGATTTAAGGAAAACACCTGATAGCTTTACAGTTAGATTTGTTAAACAACTTCCACTTTTGGATTCATTTGGAGATGGTGTAGGTATAGAAAGATCATATGGTGCAACTTTTGATTCAGATGGTAGATTATATATTTTATCAGATAATAATAGTAATAGTAAAGCTGGTATATATATATTTCAATTAGATAATAACTTTAATCAATTTACGTTAAAAGCATTTATAAAATTAGGAAGACCTGATCCATTCTTTGATTATCAAAGTGATTTTAGATTTGTTGGGTTAACTTTTATGAATGATTTTATATATCACAGAAAATATTTAACTTTTATGATAAGAAATAATAATGATGGTACTGATGATATATATTTAAGAAGATTAATTCCATATATTATTCCATAAAATGTTTTAAAAACATATTATAAATAAATAAAATGTCATATGCAAAATACAAAGATTTGGGAGCTGGTGAACCAAAACAACAACCAAATGTACCACCTTTACCTCCTATGAATTCACCTCCTCAAATGATGCAACAACCTCAAATGATGCAACAACCTCAAATGCAACCATCTAATTATCCAAATCTAGCCCCACAGCAATTTAATCCTAGACCTCAACAACCTCAACAAAATATGGGAGATTTTGTACCGTCTATTTCTTCTTTAGAGGAGAAACGTAAATTTGTACAAGGAAATACAATTTGTGTAGTTGATGTATATGGTGATTGGTGTGGACCATGTAAAAGCATTGCTCCAAAATATGCTGATATGTTTAAAAAATATGCTAAACCAGGATTATGTGTTTTATTAAAGGAAAATGCTGACTTAGGATTATCACCAGATGTTAGAGGTGTACCAACTTTTCAATTTTTTGTTAATGGTGTCAATGATGGTAATCCTGTTATAGGAGCAGATATTAGATCTGTTGAAGAAAGACTAGTTAAATATATAGGTGAACAATATCAAAGACAATAGAAATGTGATTTTAAATAATATTTAATTTTTAAATATTATTACGTGGATAAAAAATTGATTAATATTTCAATCTTTTTATATAATTTATTGAGTATGTGTACTATGGAAAAAAATGAAAGTATGATTATGAATATTGGTCAAACAATAACTTTAACGTTTGCTGGTGGAGCTGAAAATCATGTAGGTATGGAGCAACTTGGAGGATTAGAAAAAAGAGGGTTTAGTTTGGAAGATTTAGAATTTATAAAAAGTAAAATAGGAGGAGAAATAATAAAATTAAAATGTGAAAAAGATGACGAAGAAAGAGTTTGTAAAGGAGATCATTGTGTGGATGGAGATGAAGGTTGTGGAAATGAAGATTGTAGAGGATATGAATTATGTGTTGATGATTGCGAATCTTGTCCATCAAAAAAAGATATAGAAGTAGAAGACGCCTATTTTTATATATGCAGAAATGGAGTTAGTAAATTAATTGATTTAAATAAATTGAGAGAAGAGCAATTAAATTTGGAGCCTGATAGAAAGGCATTTATGAAAGGTCGTGTTGTTAATAAAATAGCAAGAGGAAATTTATGTTTTTCTGATGAAGGACATAGTGCTGATTTTGAGAATAAAAAAGGTACTGTAATTTGTTTTGATGAAGTGCCTTTTACTAGTAAATTGAGGGAAAAATTTCATGAATTATTAGGTACTAAGTTAGTTGAAATTTTAGGAGAGGATAAAAAATTATATTGTGAAGGTAATTATTATTATGATAATACAAAATGTGGAATTGGGTTTCACGGAGATGGTGAAAGAAGAATTGTTATAGGTGTTAGATTAGGAGACACAATTCCGTTACATTACCAATGGTTTTTAAAAAGTAATCCTGTCGGTAAAAGAATTAAGTTTGATTTAAATGATGGAGATATTTATTTGATGAGTAAAAAAGCTGTTGGTACAGATTGGAAGAAAAAAACAATAGCAACTTTAAGGCATGCAGCAGGATGTAAGAAGTATTTAACTATAAGTAAATAAGTAAATAAGTATATTTTATTTTTTAATGTAAATATTAAAAAATAAAGGGTAATATTAGTTTAAATAATAAATTTTTTTATATAAATGTCTAATTATTCTAACGAAATTGACGCAGATGGTATTGAGTTTTCTACTGAAGTTGTTTTAGTAACTGGTTATTTATATTATTTAAAACATACAAATAATTTGCCAAAAAATTTTATAGTTAAAACATTTAAAGGGTGTGAAATATTTTATTATTTTTTAGATGATAAACATATAATCGCAAACTATGATAAGCGTTCATTAAGTAAATATAAAAATCAAGAACAATTTATTAATTTTTATGATAAAAATAAACATTTATTTATTTTTCCTCCATACAAATTGCATTTCAAAAATAATTTATTTATATATGAAAAACCTCTATTTGTTATATATAACAAATATCATAGTGAAATAAATCAACAACCTATTAATTATATTAGTAAAGACTTATTAGCATCAATAATAAGATTATTATCAAAAAAATATCAAATAATTTATGAGCATGTATCGACTAATGTTTTAAATATAAATAATTTTTCATTAGATTGGAATAATACATCACAATCAAATAGATATGTATCTACTATGAATGATTTTACATCATCAATAATGCACACAATTAAGACTGAATTTAAAGAAGTTATTATATTTGATGATTTAGTTTCGAATGAATCATATAATCTAACTAAGTGTAAATTGTATTCTTGCTGTGATAATTTTATTTCTGTTTCATTTGGTAATACATCTCTTATAAATTTATTTGCTAAAAAGTTATTAATATATCTATCAAAAAATCCAAATTACACAAGACAAAAAAATTATTATTTAGATAGATATAAAACAATAAATAAAGAAGGTGATATTAGGTTAATTGATGATAACACAGAATTTTTAAACACATTGAAGGATATGTTTTTATAAGGATATTATTTTTTCAAATAAGTATGTATTATAGGGTGCAGATGTATATTTTCCTGTTTGTATAGAATAATAATTATTATCATAAAATATAGGATCATTAAACCTATTATGTAAATAACTATCTTTATATTTTATATCATTAATTCCACTAGCAACAACAGCGTTACAAGATACTTTTGGGTTTACAAAAGATAAGTTTTTAATATTGAAAATTTTACTAAATATTTTCTCATGACCTTCTATTTGTTTTTTAAATTCTATATCATCCAGCTTTGAATTTATTTTATATAATTCATTACTATCATGTTGATTATTATCATCAATTATCATTTTAATTACGCTAACAGGATACCATGTGAAATACATAAAATTATGGTTTGAAAAATTACCAAAATCTCCATAAGGTCCGTTAATAATATTAATAGAACTATATCCTTTTAAAGAATCTATGCACTCTGATACTACTCCACATTTAAGTCTAATATTTATATTAATTTCATGTAAGTAATTAATTTGTGTATCAAATTTATGTTTGTTTTCCCACAGACAATTTACAACATTGTCAAATATATATTTGTTTTTGTTTGTCTCTATCATGAATTTATTATTTTGTTTTTGTAATTGTACAATTTGTTCTCTAAAAAATATATTAATGTTTTTTTCAATTAATTTTTTATTAATTTTGTCTCGTAATATATTTTGAACTATACCTACCTCTTCAGTTGAATAGCAAACATTAAACATATCTTTATTTAAATAATCTGGAATTTTTATTTTAGTGTAAAGGGTTTTTGGTTTCTGCCCCAAATAATTTAATGATTTATTTGTTGATATTAATTCATGGTACTTAGTTTCTAATTTTTCAAAATACTCATCAACTTCCTTTTCAGATAACAAAGAATTAATTTCATTTAAATATAAATATTTTTTAGATTTTATGGTATTCCAATCTAATTTTTCATCTAATAAATATTCTATATAATTTGAAAAATTTAATGCATCATTTAACATTTTATATCCTGTTTTCATTGATTTATCATTAGCATATAAAAATCCTAGATGAACCCTACCTTCTTGTGCGGCACTTGATTTTGACATTATATTTTCTTCTTGTTCAATAATTGTGATATTTTTATAATATTTTGATAATAATAATGCTATACAACACCCTTGTATGCCAGCACCCATTATACAAAATGATTTTTCATCTTTTATAGTACTACACTTATTTGTAATATTGTTCATAATAATAATATAATTTATATTATTATTTTTTAAATGGTAAAAGTAATATAAAAATAAATATGAATTTATTTTTATAAATTAATCTTAATTATTAGGGTATGAAGAGAGTAATAACTGATAAAGAAATCGAATATATAATTGATTTTATTAAACCATCAAAATCTATTCCTTTAGATTCAGCTATTTCTATAGTTAATTTACAAAAAGATAGATTGAGAAATCAATTAAAAAATCAAATGATATATCCATCTATAATTGATGAATTAAAAGAAACTATTAAAAAGAATTATATTGATAGTCTGATTCAACCTGGTGAATCTGTAGGAATCATTGCAGCTCAAAGTATAGGTGAACGTCAAACTCAAAATTCTATAGCATATGATGAAGAGATTTTAATTAATTATTTTGGCACTGTTAAGAAACTGAAAATAGGACAGTTTATAGATAATTATATGAGAGAATTTGGATCTGTGCAGATTGATAATCATAGCTATGTTAAGGAATGTGATAATATTGATATTATGACAATAAGTCCTGATGAGAAAATTGAGTGGAAAAAAATAACTGAAATTAGCAAACATTCACCTAAAGGTAATTTAGTCAAAGTAACTACTGAATCAGGGAGAAGTGTTATTTCAACATTGTCACACTCTCATTTGAAAAAGCATGAGCGAAAGGTGGTTCCAGTTTTAGGGTCAGATCTTAAATTAGGTGATAAAATTCCAGTTGTTAAAAGAACTTTATCTCCAAAATGTTATGGAAATGAAAAAATTGATGTTGTGGAATATATTAATGTCGATAGGATAGGACCATTTGAATATGATAGTGATGGAGATATACCCGAATCATCAGTTGAATGTATTTATATCGGACAAAAACGTTTTAATAGATATATTGAACTAGATGAATTATTTATTTGGTTTTTAGGAGTAGTATTAGGATCTTTTAGAAATGTTATTGAAAAGTGTAAAATAAAAATAAATGATAATAATATTATTATAGTACGTGATACTTTTGATGATAATTTTGATAATAAAATAAAAGAATTCTGTAATAAGTATGATTTAGTTCTAAATTTTTTCCAAAAAAATAGATATTTCTTCCAGCCTTTCATTAGAGAGTATCAAACAACTTATGAAATACATTCCACTATATTTGTTACTATTATACGAAATTTATGTAATAATAATAAGACTGTTCCAACATGTATTTTTGGTTTAGAAATAGATAAAATCTGTTTATTCTTAAAAACTTATTTTGAAGAGGGTGGTTTATCTATGTCAGGAGAAGTCACAAATGATATTTCGTTTTTATTAACATATTTTGGGATTTATTCAAGGCGAAATTATATTGGAAAATTACTAATTCAAAAAAAATATTATGATGTTTTTAATCGAACTTTTGGTGTATACATTGATAAAAATAACTTAGAAGACGATTTTCAAACATTTGGTGATATTGAATTAAATAAAGAAGCAAATAGGGTTTTATATGAAATTAAAAAAGAACCGTGTGATACGATTAATACCGAAGAAGAATTGGAAAATTTCATTAGTAATTATATTTTAAATGCACATGAATATAATCAAACATTGTATAGAAATTATATAGATATAGCAAAAAATCTTGAATATTTTAATCAAGTAAAAAGATCAGATGTGGTATGGGAAAAGATAGTTAAACTTGAATTAATAGAGGAGAAAGATTATAATAATAGTTTTGTTTATGATTTTTCAGTAAAAGGAAATGAAACTTTTGCCTTATTTTCAGGTATAGTTGTTCATAATACATTGAATACTTTTCATAAGGCAGGACAGTCTGAGAAATCTGTAACAGTTGGAGTACCAAGATTTTCAGAGTTGTTAAATGCAACTAAGACACCAAAGATGGTAAATTGTAAAATATATTTTAATGAAGGTAATGAAACTGTGCATGATTTACGTGAAACTATATCGCATAAGTTAGTGCATATTACTTTAAAAGATTTGATTAAGTCAATAAAAATATGCATGAATAAAGAAGAAGAGGGATGGTATAATATGTTTAAAATTTTATATAATTCTAATTTTTCAGAACATTTGCATTGCATATCTATTAAATTGGATCATAAAATAATGTTTAAGTATCGTTTAAATATTAATGATATTGCAAAACAAATAGAAGATAAATATAGTGATTTGTATTGTGTATTTTCACCACCAGATATAAATCAATTAGATATTTTTGTTGACGTGACTAATATTCAGTTTACTCAAAAACAATTACTTTTTATAACACCAGATAATGCACAAGAAATTTATTTAGATGAGTGTGTGCAACCTTTGATAGAAGATATGACTATATGTGGTATATATGGTATACAAAATATTTATTATACACAAGAGAATGATGAATGGTTTGTAGAAACAGATGGAAGTAATTTTAAAAAAATACTTGGATGTAATATTGTTGATATGACACGCACTATATCAAATAATGTATGGGATATATACGAAGTATTAGGCATTGAAGCAGCAAGAGAATTTCTTATATCCGAATTTGTTAGTATCATGGATGGAATTAATTTATGTCATGTGAAACTTTTAGTAGAAAAAATGACATTTTCAGGCACAATATGCTCTATTTCAAGATATACGTTAAGGAAGGAGGAATCTGGGCCGATGTCAAAAGCCTCTTTTGAAGAAACGTTGGATAACTACTTACGTGCTGCTATAACAGGTGATATTGAAAAAACGAGAGGAGTATCAGCTTCTATAATTTGTGGTAAAAGAGCAAATATTGGAACGGGTATGATGGACTTAAGAATAGATATAAAAAGACTACCATCGGTAAATCAATTGTTTAAAAATGAAGGCAATGTTATAGAGGAATAAATTAATTTATATTTGTATAATTTTAAACTGTAAATAAAGTTTAAAATTAATTTTATATGGGTTAGATTTTCTAAAACTATTTTATTATTATAGATAATTTGCTAAAAAATGTGCAAAAATAAGAAATAAGACTTAAAGACATAATTATAGTAATATATAATATGGAAGAAAATTTAAATATTAGTCACCTTATAGAAAAAAATCCTATTACTCGTCTTTCTAAAAACTATGAAAACAAATTACTAAATAAGATTAAAGAAAATTTTACAGATAATCAACAACAGTTATTTGTTGCTAGTTTTTATTGTTTTCTAAATTATGATTCGAATAAAGATTTTGTAATTGATTTTGACAATGTATGGAAATGGTTAGGATTTACAAGAAAAGATAATGCTAAAAGATTATTAGAAAAATTTTTTATTAGAGATATTGATTATCAGGTTAAAAAACTCGCTCCTGCAATCACAGGAGCAGCTTTCGAAGGTGATAATCAGGATAAAACTATTTTCCTCCGAAAAGAGGAAAATAAAATTAAGGAAGAAACAAGGGGTCGAAAAGAAGAAACTATTATGCTTAATATTAATACCTTCAAAAAGTTTTGTTTAAAAGCTGGAACAAAGAAAGCAGATGAAATACATGATTATTATATTAAATTAGAAAAATTATTACAAGAAACGGTAGATGAAGAAAATAATGAATTGAGGATACAATTAATTTCTAAAGAACAAGAATTAACTACTAAAACTAAAGAAATAAAGCAGTTACATACATTAGTAAAAAAGAAAGCAAGAAAAAGATATAGTTATTCTCATTGCGTGTATATAATTTCTAATCCAGATATAAAAAATTATTATAAAATAGGTATGACATCTGATAGAAACCAAAGATTAGATGCTTTAGCACCAGGAGCACCAAGATCATATGAAATAGAATATTCGAGAGAATTACAGAATGTAAAAGAAGAAATAGCAATTGAAAGTTTATTATTAGGTATTTTTGATAAGTATAGAGTAGAATCGGATACAAAAGGTGGTAAACAACGAGAATGGCTTAAAGATATTGATTTAAGTGTTTTGAAAAAAGAGATGGATAATTTGGTTGATTATTATCATGATAGAATAAATTATTTTAATAATAAATTTGATAATACACAAAATAAGATTAATGAAATTGAATCTGATAATAATGAATATGAAATTGAAGAAGATGAAAAAAGTGAATCTGAAGAAGATAAAGAATATGATAGTGATACTCTTACTGATTTTGAATCTGAAACAGATAAATTTAGTGAAGATATAGTTGAAAAAGATGAAATAGTTAAAATATGTTATGTTTGTAAGGAAGAAAAATCTTTAGATGAATATTATGATAGAATTGAAAATAAAGATGGAAAAGAAGGTACATGTAAAACATGTTATAATAATAACAAAAAGATTCTTAAACAAGAGAAAAATGCACGTGAAATAATATTAAGAGAAAAAGGAACAAAGAAATGTAGAACATGTTTACAAATAAAAGATGTAAATTTGTTTAATAAACATGGTACAAGTAAAGATGGATATGGTTATGAATGTGTAGATTGTAAAACAAAAAATGCAACTAATATTGAAAATAAAAAATGTGTAAAATGTAGAGTTACTAAAAATATAGAAGATTTTAATAAATTTCGTTTAGGTTATAATAAGTATTGTAAAGTATGTCAAAAAACAGAAGAAGTAATAAATGAAAATATGAAGAAATGTTCATTGTGTAAAGAAGAACTAAGCTTAGATAATTTTACTAAAAGTCAAACAAGTTCAGATGGATTGCATAATTATTGTATAGTTTGTAGTAAACAAAAAAGTAAAGAACGTCGTGAAAAAAATAAATGTCAACCAAAACTTAAAGTTACAGAAAAAAATTGTGGAAAATGTAAGGAAACTAAAACAGTTGATAATTATTATAAATCAAATAGTGAGAAAGATGGTTTTGAAACATTGTGTAAAAATTGTGTGAAAGAAAATAATAAGAGAATTAGAATATCGTTAGTATCTTAAATTATTAAACTATAGTTTAATAATTTATTAAAATGTAAAATTAAATATCCCAACAACCTAAAGGATTACAACATCTATTTCCGATACAATAAAAATCATTACTTGGTCCTGACCCACCTGAACCATTTTGTCTTTCTGGTGCTGAACAGTTTATTATATCACCAAATCTATTAAAACATGGTTTATCTTGAGAACAAGGAATATTTAGATTTTCTTGAGATAGATAATCAGATGCCCAATTTCCAAATCTATTATTTAATCCTTTTTCAGACCATTCCTTAGAATTTATTCCACATACTTTAAACCAATTTTGACCGTTTAAACATTCAGCTTTACAACATTGATAATGATTTTCATCCATTCTCATAGTTCCATCTTCCATAATATTAACTAAAGTTTTATTAATACAAAATGTATCTATAATTTTTGGAATAGAAGAAGTGTCTACAATATTACCTGAAGATGAAGTAGAAGGTGGTAATATAAACTTAAAACAATCCATTATTGCTTTTGTATTAGTTTTTATATCAGTACCTAATTTTATTTTTCCAGATTCACATCCGCCATTAATATATATATCAATCAATGTATTTACAATACTATTAGTTACATTAACATTTTTATAACGTGTATTGAAACCTATATATCCTTTATTATTTGATATACCTGAATTATTATTATTTCCATTTGTATCTATTACAATATTGTTAACATTAGGATCAGTTAATGATTCTACAAGGGCATTTTCACTTTGTTCAGTTTTTGAGATTTTTTCATATATTGATTTAGCTGTTTTTTTGCCTATATTTTTTGCTTCATCAGTTGCACTAGAAGTACTTTCAGTTCTTATATATTGCCATAATGCAACAATTGTAAACAGTATTAAACCTATAGCCAATAACCAAAGAGCAGCTGTAATAGTTATACCAATAGCTAGTCCTAATAAAACTGAAATGGCTGTTGTTATTAAACCAGCCGCTACCCCATATAAAATTTTTGGTAAAATAGTATTTAAAAATGTATCAAAATCAGCCTCACATGGAGTTTCGCTACAAGTTCCATTTGTATTTGAGTTATACACACCATAACAACAATATCCATAGTTTTTAGGTTCTTCATCATAACATGTAGTTTTTTTCTCAATTGGGTCTTCATTTGGATCTATAATATTATCAAATGGTGCTGATAATTGTGGTTGAGTACAAGGACACATTGCATTTTTTCCTTCATGACCATTACATAAATTAGGAACAGTTTCTAAAGCAGTTACTGTGTCAACGTTAAAATCAAAATTTTCAATTATTTCTTCTTTTATTTTTCTATTATATTTATCTATAATATATCTCTTATTATTGCATACTATTATTTTACCGTATTTATTATTTTTCAATAAATTATCATTGATATCAAATATTTTTTTAATTTTATTATTTTTGATATTAAACTTAGATGATTTATTTTTTGAGAATTCTTTCAAATCATTTATCTTCAAAGTTGAAATTTCAGTAACAAAATCTTTTATGTATTTTCTAAAAATTGGTTTTAGATTTATTGTTTCTTTATTAGTAAAATTAATAATTATATCTAGTACTTTAGTAGTTTGTGAATCAGTTACAACTATTTTTTTAGGTTGATTTAATTGTTTTATTGAAAATTGATCGTTGGTTTTTGGTTTATTATTATATATTACAATTAATGGTATTAAAAAAATAAATATAAATAAATAAAATACGTTATTGAATAGGTTCATTTTATTTTAAAATATTTAAAATATTTTAAAATAAGTTAATTAGTTTGAAAATAATTTAGTATTTCATTAGATAAATCAGGATTTCTATCTAAGCATTCAACTAATGCTTCATATGATAATTTAATTTGGTCTTTATAAACTAAATAGTCTGCTATATTTGTAGTATTAGGCATTTGAGCATACTTATAATCATAAAATGTTTGAATTATGTATAGATTATTTATTTTTGTACCTTTTTTAATACCAAGAAATACATTATCAATTAAATTTAAATTTTTATATTTAATAATATTTAAATATATTTTACCATTATCTTTAATAGTAAAATTTGTTCTTTTATCTACATCTTCAAATTTATAATCGAAAATTGCTGGTCTTAATGGTAATTGTGAATACATTTCATATTTTTTATTAAATTTATCTTGAGTTAGATGATAATCCGTATCTAAATCTATTAAATCAATAATCATACTTGATAATGGTGATGATAAACTCATTGCAATATTACCCCCTACTATAGGTGATAAAATAGCTATTAAAGAATCTAATACTATTGAAATAGTTGTTCCACCTAATAATAATCCTTCTTGAACTAAATTATAATTTGCTATAGAATTAAAAATATCTGCCATTTGTTTTGGCATATCATTGAAAACACTTTTCATATTTAAATCATTTACATATGGTCTATTTGGATCAATAAATTGATTTTTAAATAAAGATCTAATAAAACTACTTACATATGACAAACGAGGATCATCTTGAATATCAGTTGGTTTAGATAAAGTACTATCAAATATTGTTGATGTAAAACAGCATATATCCATAGTTCCTATATTTCCATATAATGATTGATGTTGTTTTACTAATCCTACAATACCAGAACCACCATCAACACATCCACCATCTGCAGTTTTTACAGGACATTTTGATGCCATTTTCTCTAAAATACTATACCATGAAATATTTGGATTAATATTGTTAAATATTCTGTTACAATTTGTTATATTACAAATATCATTAGATATTCTATTATTAGTATTACTTTTTAAAGATAAAACTGGTGTATGATTATTTCCCCATACAGCTAAGAAATGAGACACTAGTTGTTCTTGATCAGAAAATCCACAAGAATAAATCATATTCTTAAAAGTACATGCAGTTTGACTCCCAAAAAATGCACAAGATGATGCAGATGCATTTACAAGTAATTCTTCACTTGTATCATATGAGTCTACATTTTGTTGAGATACATTTGTATTATAATATACACGTCTTGAATCACTATTAATTTGTGAATTAGTTATATTTCCATTATAAGTACCTGTAGGTTCTTTTTCACTTAAATAATTATATGCAGAGTATTGAATTTGCCCTGTCATATTTGAATAATTCATAGGTAGAATTTGAGGCATACTTGAAAAAAATAATGGTAAACTATTAGGACATTGTTTTATAAAATTATTACTTCTACAGCAATCAACGCATCCAACATTTTGACAACGATAAACAAAATTATTAGTTGGAATATCGGATAATATTGTCCTTCTTGTATATAATCTTTTCCATTCACAAGTATCAAAAGATGTATTACTAAAATTATCAGATGGTATACGTCTATTTGGGTTATCACTAGTAAAAATTAAAGTATTAAACATATTACCATTTGATTCTTTAATTGAATTATTTGCATTTCTAATTAATGGACCAGGATTACATGGAAATTCTAATTGTGAGCAAAAATTTGGTTTTAAAGAATAAGATAAAGATGGATTGTTAGAATTATTACTCAAAAAACCATCTGTAGTTATCGAAGATATTATAATAAAATCAATATTATTAAATGATGGTAATTTATCTTTAATTTTAGTTGTTTTTAATCTATTTAATAAACTAACTTTATTTGTATATTCAATCCATGGATAAAACATATCTAATATTTGAGGTGAAAAATAATTAAAAATTTTTAACATAAATACCATATATGATGGAATATCTCTATCTAAAAATATATTTTCACTTTGTAATCCTAATTCAATTCGTTTATCACGAATTAGTTTTAAGTAATTATTCCAAAAATGTTCTGATACTACTATTGAATTTAAATTTTCTCCTATATTATTAATAGAATCATTAAAAATTTTATCATAAAACACCATAGATATATACCAACTACCACCTGATAAACCACTAATACTATTTATGCTTTTAAAAAGATTATTAAATTTAATTTTTTTATTATTAAGTGTGGTTCTTTTTTTGTGTAAAATAGCAAATAAATCAGCGTGATGTGAAGTGAATGATCTCATTCCACCTCCTGAAAATGTAACTCCTTTAGTATATGTAATTTCATCTAAATTAAAACTTAAGTCAGAGTTATCATTAATTGAGAATGTAT
>JACCDO010892263.1_pt1 | contig 15435 bp, 8 predicted proteins | sample 7446101 | NCBI WGS metagenome assembly JACCDO01 (sample SAMN15323440, study PRJNA562643) | freshwater metagenome | isolation source: river surface water | place: USA:Blue River Watershed | collected 2017-08-16
GAGTGGAGTCAGAGCTGGATGATATAGTAAAGAAGACAAATGAAGTTAAGCGTCGATCCTAAATCGCTCAGTCTGACTTTGTTCATCGCCTCGATATTGGCATTTAATTGGTACAAAAAGCAAGGGAAAAGTAGAAAAGATAAGGATAAAGCATCAACGAAAGAGTCAAAAATGAATAATAGTGTCAAGCCTTATGAACGACATGTGGTAATCTGCTACGGGAATTCAGCTGTATGGTCAAAATCAATTGACGATGTTGAATCTTCCTTTGCGGCATTACTTGGAGCTGCATTAAAGATTCCTAAATTTATGGGAACAAAAGTAAGTGGCTGTATAGTAGACGATTTAGAAGAAGACAACGATGATGAGAGACGGTTGATACTGTTTCCTGACAATATCATCGTTACTGGTGTGCAGAAGAACTCAATTGACTTGTTCATCACGGAAATGTTACAAAACAACATTAAATCATTTCAATATACCAAGTTACCTTGGAACAAGTTAGTGCTAGTGTGCACACATGGTGCACGAGATAAGCGCTGCGGCACGACTGGAGTAGATGTATACAATAAGCTCAAGGAAATATATAGAAATAACTCAAAAGTTCACATTTTAAAAAGTTCTCATCTAGGTGGACACGAATATGCCGCCACTTGCGTTAGCTACGGTGGTGAGAAGGACAACTGTGATTACTACGGCAATATTAATACAAGCAATATTGATAAAGTTGTTGATGCTATCGATAACGGGAAGGCGAGCTTGGAGATCTACAGAGGCAATGGTATATGCAGCTCGTCATTCATAAATTGGTAATAACTGCGTGAGTAGAAGTGAAAATACATGTTAAATTTGCAAATAGTATGTACAATAAATATAAGTTACAATTCATTCTTTCGTCGCGGAAGTGGCGTCGCCTCCTCAATTTTTAGCCTAGTGCTTCCAATTGGGGCATCCGCATACGGCCACATCTCAATCATTAGTCCCAATCTTCTACCTCTGGTGACAGTGTGGGCACCATGTGGATTTCCTGACTTTATAACTACAAAACCACCACGTTCAGGGGTATATCTAGCAACTTTGGTAGTTAAAGCGTTAAATTTAGGACGTGGCTTAGGCTTCGTGACATTGGTCATACGCCACAAGAAGCCATTCGGATCCTTGTCCAACTGCAGCTCGTACTCGTCATCGTACATGTCTTCATCCTCCGTGTCTATACTACTCTCTTCTTGGTTCTTCTTATCGTACTTTTTAACTAATATTGTACCACCAAAGAATTGGTTTCTGTCATTAACTAACGTGTGCAACGTGTAAGCCGAATCCTGATCATTATCTATGTAGTCAACGACGAATTCATCGGCCAACAAATCATCAGGTAACTCATCTTCTGGAATAGGATCTGGACCACCGCCGAGTGTTATGTATTTCGATTTTTCCCATCGATCTAAATTTAATAAATCGATTTCTGTTTGGTTGGGCATCGCTCGATCATGAGTATATTCCAAGTATTGTATGGTCCTAACACCCAATTCACCAATATAAGGTTTCCATTCGGATTCATCTAACAACCCTTTATCTATTCTATTTACGACTTTTTCCATAATATCTGGATAAACAACTTGCAATATCCCTGTCATATATGTCACATTACTACCAGCATGAATTAAGTGGGCACCATGGACATTCGTTTTGTCCTCAAATAAATTGGGAACAATATTTTGTATACACGATGCCAAGAATTCAACACGTTTTAAATCATAATTTGAGAGAATATTGAAGACTTCAATGGCGGGATCCCCGTAGTCCAACACAAACACTTCATCTAACTTCCTTTTTAACTTTCTTTGATAATTCGATTCTCGCTCTTTAACGCATTCTTGTAATGATTTTATTGGCACATCTACAGCAATACTGTATGCAACCACTAAGATAAGAGCGAAGAGAGCCGTCCACATGCACTTCGTCATTGCTTATACAGGCACCTATTGAGACACGTGTTGATGCACGCAACTTTCACTTTTAACTTCTGGTTTGAAAAATCCGGTAAATCGCTAGGACCGGCTGCATTGACGCGATTCAGTCCGACAAGCTAACTAAAAGTAGAAGACGACTGCCTGTTTTGGCGAAAGCAGCAGCCACACAAACCGTCGGGGAAAGCCTTAGTACTACTACGCTCAAGTTCTTTGTTGATGAGCTTGACTTGCTCCGGCCCAAATCAAAAACCTGGAAGAGCGCCGCTCTGAGCGCGCGACTTACACAACTTGAAATGGACGAGGCTTCGCTTGCCGAGTGTCTGTCGGTGCTCACAGACGTGTGCAATGACTACAATCGGTCGCGTTTCTTTTTAGTTCCACCGCTGTCGGTGCTCGAAGAGCATGAAAAGGCTGCATACATGGACCTTATTCCTCTCCAGAATCATCGTGATTTAGTCCAGATCAGGAATAAGTTAGAGGGGAATAGAGAGTACACAACGCCGGAAGATTTCATGGCTGATATGGAATTAATGCTCGAGAATAGTAAGTTATTCTGTAAGGAACGATACAAAGCGGTGTATAAATCAGCTTGTGACTTACAGAAAAATTATCAAAAATTATGTAAAAAGAAATTAATTGATAACAAGAAGCCCACATCACAAGCATCGAACAGCTTGACGAGTAGCAGTAGTGGTTTTGCAATAACGCTTGGTGGTGGTAAAAAGGATGGTATGACCATTAAATTAGGTATTAAAAAGCCGCCCACTACAAGTATTGCTCCAGTGCCATTACAGCAACCTAATATTAAAAAAACTCCTCCAAAAGTGACTGTTTTAGATGTTCCAATTGTGAATTTCGGTAGTAAATGTGAGAAAATCATGCAATCATTATCTGGTCTGCCTAACTCTCAACTGCTGTTGGCCCCGGTGAACCTGGTCACCTTCCCCGATTACGCCATCCGCGTACCTAATCCAATTGATTTTAGTACTATTTCATCGAAGCTCCCCGGGACTAGTAAGAGCAGCGCAGACGAAAGTGTTCATTACCAGCATCACAACGAGTTTGCCAAAGATGTCAGGCGAGTGTACGGTAACTTTGTTCGTTATAACTTCCACTCCATCGGGATTACTTCCAAATTGCGCAAGGAAATGGTTGCTAATTTGCATAAGTTTGAATCCTTTTGGACCGCGTTGGCAGGGCAAGAGAACAGTGGCAAGAGCCAGTATGCTTTCTCCAAACCTTTTGTATATCTAAAGCAGTTTATGCAATGCATGGAGGCAGTGTTCAAACTGCCATCTTCATCAGGGAACAATCTCGAGTTCGCAGTTCAATGGTTCATCGATCCAATACGCAAGTATTTCATGGACGAAATTACTTACGGAGAATACCTAGACATTGTAGGCGGCTACACTATGGATCTTGGAAGCATCATCAGTAAGGTGGTGGAGGGCGACTACACCTCGACAACAGAGTTATATAGTGATTTCGATCTCATCGTTAGTAATTGTGAGAAATATTGGACTAAAATGGCCCAGAAGAACGGCAGCCAGGAGATCACGGCGATCGAAGCGGTTTACGTAAATGACGCCAAGAAGGTGCACAAGACTTTCATGGACACGTTTGAAGCGGCAATTACAAAAGCGGCGCCTAGCGCAGGTAGTAAAAGCATGGAATTCACAGAAACAGTCGCATTTGCTACTCATGCAGTGGAGAAAAAGCTCAATAAATCCATGCCAAGTCAGAGTAAGTTGGCGGCTGCTGCACCTGTCGAGAGCATCGATGTAGGCGGCAGAAACTCCAAACTAACCAAGTTCTATCGCGAGACATTCAAGCACATTATGACTCAGCTCAAGAAGCATTACTTGCGGCCAGTGAACATCGCGGAGAATAGCGAGGTGGAAGTGCCCAAAGTGCTGACTTGCGGGCCATTCTTGAAGCCAGTTGACGCTTCCATTTTCCCCGATTACTACACTATAATCAGTCAACCCATCGACCTCACCACGATCGAGAAGAAGTTTGGCCGCGACGAATACACTAACCTGTATGACGTTGTGGCGGATATGATCCTATTGCGCAGCAATGCGCATACTTACAACGTGGGCATTGAGGGGTTGGAGGTGCGCGTTATGGCAGATGCTTTGCTGGATTATTTCAAATACCTTGTGAAGTACAAGCTGCTGGACCTGCAATTCACGGATCCTTCCTTGTACGAATTGGTAAAAAATAAGAAATTAGAAGCTTTAATGAAAGAGAAGGACGCGGTGTCGGTGCTGAATTACGTGGCCGATGAGGAGGCGAAGGAGACCAAGAAAGTGAAAAAAACATCACAAAGTAGTCGAGTGGACGAGAGCTTGCTGGATCAAAGCGCCGTCAGCGGCTTCGGTGACTACGATGAGTTCATGGATATAGAGGCGCTGGGTCCCTCCTCTAGTCTGCCCATGGCCGAGTTAGCCGTGGTGCCACAGCGCGAGCTAGTTGGTTGGGAGAATGAAGCAAGTTCAATTTGGCGCGCAATGGCAAGACACGCATTCGTTGACGTTAACAAAGGCTCTGTTGTATCGAATTTTTTCGTGCCAGTGTGTGAAATGTTCCCAGAAATTGCCGCCGCTTATCTGAGTATAGTGAAGAAGCCCATGGATATGAGCACGTTACAGTTGGAGCTTTATCGCGGTACAATTGCAGACAAAAATGAGTTTTACAACAAACTAAAAAGTATTTTTGCCAATGCAATGGACTACAACTCAAGCCACAGCAGCTCCGACTTCGCCGTGAGACTGGTGCGTCGCTGTGCGCATTTGGTGCAGTATACCAAGTGGTTGGCTCTGGAGAACTTCAAACTGGACGAGACAGATGTTGCACCTGCCGTGGATGTACCAGTTGCAGCTGTTCCACCAACCGCGGATGCCGAGCAACCTGTGACTACAAGTACTCCGTCAGTTGACGCCGTTACGACTGCGGATACAGCTGTAAGTAGCAATGTAGACGTCCCAGTCGCAAGTGAGATGGCACCTTCGACTTCTAATGTATTCGAGTATTTGACCATAAGTGACCGAGACAGCGAGCGGGCTCGGCGATTGGAAATTGTCTCTGCCGCCGATATAATATCGACCACCGAGTGCAAGAGATTGATCAAGCAAGTCGAGCGCTCCACTAGCGCGACGAAGGCAGAGAAGATCAAGGTCAGTTACTTCAGTGTCCCTGTCGATGAGAAACTGCTGTCAGATTACGCGTTGTATGTGAAGAAACCGATCGACCTGAGCACCGTCAAGGTGCGGCTTGAGGGTCCAACATCCAGCACCTACTTCCATAACAACACGCAGCTTAAGGTGCCGCCTAGATACAAGAAGTACGGCGAGTTCATATCAGATTTAAGACTGATTTTCCAGAATGCAATCAAGTACAACGGCGCTCATTTGACCTCGGATAGCACCGGCATCTCGAGGAAGGTGTACGATGCCGCCTTCGAGTTGCAGGAACGTCTAGAGGCTAATATACCGTCGTTTACACTGGATTTGGCTGATAGAATACTGCGCAAGAGACTGGAAAACGACGAATTGTACGCGCGAGAAGAGCAAATTCGGAAACGGCACGAGGAAGAAGTAAGAGAAATTACTGATTTTAGTAAGGAACAGATGGAAAAGGTGAAGTTATACGACGAAGCATTCGCGAAAGACTACGACATCGAAAGGAAGAAGAGCGAGACGAGACGCGTGTTGAAAGCGCATGAAATCGCGCAATTGCGACTAGATGGAATGTTCAGTCTTGGTGCTTACGATGATGAAGATTTGGATGAGGAAGCATTGCGCTTAGCTGACACAATTGTGAAGCAAAAGACGCATGGATTAGGCGGGTTAGGTGGCATATCCGATCGAGACCTGAAGATCCCACCGCACGCAATACGCGGCTTCGGCGGTTGCACGCAGCTGTCATATCTTCCAGTAAAAATATTAGCCTATTTAGAGACAAAGAATAGAGTTTATGAGGAGGCTTGGGATCGCTGGACATTTCTTAGCAGTCGCCATCACGAGTCACACGAGACGACTAAAAGGAAGCGAGACGAAGGGGATGAAGAGAGTAAAGGGGGTTGGGTGGCGATCGAAGAGGAAAGTCCCATGGATGTCGTGGTGCAGCCCGAGACCTCCATCACGAATGGAATGAAACTTATTAGTTTCAAGCTTCAAGCAGCCAAGAAATAAGTTGTTAGTTTATATTTTATGTACTTAATGTCATCTTTTATCTTCTTGATCACTCGGTGCCTGGTGCGGAGAGCTCCGGGATGACCTGACACCGGTCCGGAGCCGGTATGGTTTTCAAAAATTTCAAAAATAGCACAAGAATACTTGTTAATGGCGTCGCGAGGCAAGCTCCAACTGCAGCAGCTGGGGTCACAGGGGTTCTCTCGCTTCGAGTACTCGGAATCTGTTAAAGAGATCAAAGAGATCAAGGAAATCCCCAAATCATTGTACTCACAGCAGTCATCAATGATAGACCTTGTTGATGACTCAGGCGATAGTGATGAGATTATTGTGCGTAAAAAGGTTGTAGATAAAGTGAAGAAGAAGGTTATATTAGACGACGAGGAAGAGGAGGATGAAAATGATTGGATACAATGTAAAAATAAGATAAATACTGTGCCTATAAGAAAAAAAGTAATCAAAAAGAAAGTTGTATATATCTCCTCAGATGACGACGAAGAAGATGATTTCGATGAATATATGGATAATTTTGGTAAAGCAAACGATTTGTTCGGTAAAAAGTCTCTATTAAGTCGATCATTACTAGAGAATACCCCGGACGAAAGCAAGCGACATGATGCATTACACCGTCAAAGACTCACTGCAAATTCGACAGCTAGAAATATGAGAGCTGAAAAGTTAAGTAAATTAAGAAATGACAATCCTCCCGCCAATAAAGGTTCTAAATCGTCCAAAGGACCCAACTTTGAAAGCATTAAACTCAAGTCACTGGATGACGACTACGATGAGGAGAACGAGTTTGATTACGACAGTGACGAGGTAGGAAAGAACTCAAGAAAAGGAACAAAATCCAAAGTTAAGTCAAGCAAAGCAGTGAAAACCAAGAAGAGAAGGCTTGACAGCGACGACAGTGACGACGAGAGCGAGCATAGCGATGATGAAAGTGATGATGATAGTGACGATAGTGATGACAGTGATGACAGTGAAAGTAAAGGAGATAGTGATGATGACAATAGCAACGCTGATAGCGACGACTGGCACGGGTCTGAGCTAGACATCAAAGAGCGAGCCAAGAGAATACTTGATCATTGCAGTTCAGTCAGTCAAAATCTTCGTAATTCATTAAAAAAATGGGCTGGAGCAGCTGATGACTCCAAGGATTGCATTGACTTAGTAAGCATCGCTCGGAGCGGCAGCGGGGTCGACACCGTGTTGAAAGACGACGACTTTGCCACGGTATGCCCCTCTTTGAAGCTAAAAGCTTATCAACTTGTGGGTGTGAATTGGATCAGATTATTAGATCAAAATGACATCAACGGTGTACTCGCCGATGACATGGGACTCGGCAAGACGGTGCAAACGATAGCATTTCTCGGGTGGTTGAAGTCCCAGAAGACAGTCGCATTGCCCCATTTAATCGTCGTGCCGGCGTCTACTTTATCTAACTGGCAGATTGAATTATCAAGATTTTGCCCGTCGTTGAATGTACAGACGTACCACGGATCCCAGTACGAAAGGCTGGACCTGCGACCGCAGATTCGCTCCATGATCCGGCAGGGGGAAGTGGACGTGGTGCTGTGCACTTACACCATATTTGAGCGGGAGTCCTCCAAAGATGACAGATCCTTTATTTACCACATTAATTTCAACTACTTGATCCTCGACGAAGCCCATTCAATGAAGAATCGCGCATCCTTACGCTACTGCAACTTGAGTAACTGCGTCTCTAAGCATCGCTTGCTGCTTAGCGGTACTCCTGTGCAGAACAACCTCAGCGAGCTATTAGCCTTGCTGTCTTTCCTCATGCCAACAGTCTTCGGTAAACAGAATTCAGAGATACTACTAGAAGCTTTTGAGTGGGAAAGTAATGAGAAAAATGCGCGGAAAGGCGCTGTATCCGGCGGGCTTTCGTTGACGCAATTACGCGGTATGTTGGCTCCTTTCGTACTACGTCGTAAGAAGTGTGACGTACTTGATCAGCTAACTGACAAGTCTACCGAGTTAGTGAAGGTGGCGATGGTGCCATCGCAGAAGGCAATATATGAACAAATATTACGTGGTTATGCAAAACGGAAAGAAAATAAGAAAATTAAAGACGAGCAAGAGAAGAAAGCAATGAGACACCTGGAAGGAGTGGTGAAAGGCAAGAAGAGTGCCGCGATAGTGGACCTGACCACTGACGCCATGGACCTGGAGAACGGGGTTGTGCTCGTAGAAGGCACCTCGTCTATTGACTTGATATCAGATAGCGAAGTAGGTAAAGGAAGCAATGCATTGAGCGCAAAGGAAGCCAATAGTATTGTGAGAGACTTGAGTGCGTCAGAGGCGCGCCACCTATTCACTGCTCTGCGCAAGGCTGCCAACCATCCGTTGCTGCTGCGATACAGGTACACGGATCAGAAGCAACTCGATAAAATCGCGGAAGTTACCTATTATAAAGGCCATTTCGGCCACCAATGCGACTTGCAGCGTGTGAAGTCGGAAATTGAATTGTTTTCCGACTATGACTTGCACCAGATATGCATGGAGTACAGCGAAAACCTCGGGGATTTCATTCTGCCGTTAGAGGCCTTGTTCGACTCACCCAAGATGGTGTACTTGAGCACCATGATCCCCAAGCTGCTGAGCCAAGGACATCGCATTCTACTCTTTTCCCAATGGACGAGGCTGTTGGACTTGTTGGAAGTACTAATGAACCACCTAGAAATCAAATTTCTTCGGTTGGATGGTTCCACTCCCGTGAAAGTCCGGCAGGAAATGATTGACACGTTCAACAACGAGCTGACCATCAACGTGTTCTTGCTGTCCACCAAAGCGGGGGGCCTCGGGATCAACCTAACGGCGGCAGATACCGTCATCATGCACGACTTGGACTTCAATCCAGAGAACGATCGCCAGGCAGAGGACCGATGTCACCGCATCGGGCAAACAAAGCAAGTTACCGTTTACAAGTTAGTCACGGAAGGATCCGTTGATGAAGACATCTTGGATATGGGAGAGCGCAAGAGTGCGTTGACCAAAGCCGTGTTAGAAAACGATGCGAAAGGTGACAGTGCGAAGAAGGAAAAGAAACTTGCAAGTGAAAACGACGAAGGCGACATCAAGTCCATCCAGAAGATACTGCAGAAGGCACTGGCGTCCATAAGTAGATGAGAAATAGTCATAATTTGTACAAAATAAACACTTATTCACCTCAACGGCTCGCCGTATTGGAAAACGCTGAAGTATTCCTTGTGCAACACAGGGATCACGTCATCGAAGTCGAAACCGTACTTGTAGAATATTTGCACGCTGTTGATGGGTCGCAGCGTCATGCCCTCCTTCAAGTACACTTGCTTTTCTATGTGCTGTCGCAATAGCAACTTGTCGCGGTAGTAGATGTCAGGGATTACACCGTCGGGGCCTATTGCGCGGAACCAAAAGTCTTCTACATTCAAATATATATCAGTCTCTCTTATTCCGAACAAACTGAAGTAAGAAATGTTGCTCACCGTACTCGTGAGATTGCTGTTGGCGTGCTTCATCATCATTTGACCGCTTTTCGAGATATAGCCGTTAGCGGGACCAGTGGAAATACTAGGTAAAGCTCCACCCACGACGACCTTGTCGAGTATAGACGCAGACACCGTGGCGAAGGCATCCATACTTCTATGGTAGAAGTACAGCTCGTGGTGATGGAACTTCCACTTCTTAACTTGATTACTACTCTCATCGCGATGGATGAAGTACACAGATCCCGCGTGACTGGAGTGGTGGCTGGACGGATCAACGGTTACCATCAGGTCGCTGCGCTTGGTGTAATGCAGGAAGGCGGACTCGGTTAGGTTGATATTCGGGTGCTTGCCATATTGATAATAAAATTTAGAGAATTCTTGATCCAAAAACTTTTGTCCTGCGGAGTACGTGTAGTGGTGATTGGGATGGATATCCACAATATGGCGGAACACATACACTTGGCCTTCTGCGTTGTGCACAAAGTCCCAACTAGACCAGACATCTAGGTCATAGTCGTACAGAGTCATGTTCATCTGCTGGGACATGTTGCGAAGTTCATTGTTGTATTTCTCAATTACCGGATTGATGTAGTAGACCTGAGGTGCAGTGTGTAGTGCGACTTCCAACACATGTTTGCGTATTCCCATTTTAGTTGTAAAATTCCTTAACGCAGCGTCTATATCAGCCAATCTAGCTAAGATATTCTCCCTAAACTCTGCTGCTTCAAAGCCTCCGTTTCTCTCTGCATATGCGCTATCCCAGTTCACTGATTTAAAATATATCTTATCGGGTAAAACACCAAATGATTCATAGTACTGGGATATGGCGTTGGGGATGCGATAACTGGTATTTCTTATTTCCAATGGTGAGCTCGCTACTTCCCACTTGTCTGTGTAGTATGGTCCATCTAGCTTGGACCCGAACAGATGTACTTGAGCTAAACTATCATTATATTGGTTTCTACAGTATCCAGGTGAATGCAGTTGAGGAGTCCCGTATTTGATTTCCACAGATCCCCAATCAACCAGCGTGGATATAAACCCATTAGTATTGTTCACGCCTTCACACCACTCGTGAACTACGTGTCTATCAACCGAATCACCAAATATTAGTACATTTACTGCCTTCAATGAAACAGGCAATACAGCCAGCAGGCAGAGGAGGATCATCGTCATTCTCAGTTGAGACTCGTCACCATCGATGGCATCGCCTCTAGTAGCAGGATTCCTTACTCCTTTCCTCCGAGGTTTGAGTGAGGGCCGCCCTGTGTAGCAGTCTCGATCACGACGTCCATCTTAGGAGCGCCGGCAGAGCGCAAGCAACTCGACAACTGCGTTTCCAATCAACTTGCACGCTTACGTCTACTTCCTTCGTGCGTAATATAGCCGTTGAGCAAAGGGTTGGGTGGACCGGTCCCTAAAAGAAATCAAACGTTCGAACTTCGAAGTGGAGAAGTTTGCTCGAAGAGTAGCGCGACGTAGACAGGCAGAGGAAGCACGACTCTCTCTCTCGTCTCGTTTTATTGGAGAAAAGTAGCTAGTTGAAACAATATGCGCAGAAACTTTAATGTCTCTGCTTTTAACGGCGATGGAAACAACCATGAAGTCGAAAATGAAGAAGTAGGAAATGCTAACGCGCTTCTAGGCGGAGTAGAGCCTGAAGGCATAGATGTACTGCAACAACGGTTTGACGCGACGATGAAGTTGAATGTACAATCAGGAGATGCAATTGGTGGGAAGGATAAGACACATATTCCATCCATGTCATTCGAAGCACTGAAACAAATTCGTGCATCGTTTCCTGTTGCCGAAACAAACGAAGAATTCATTGAAAAGCCCCAATTGTATCGGGCCAATTTAGCGTTGGTCTCCCAATTTGTTGATGATGAATCAATGTTGACGAATTTGATAAAAAGTCAGAAGAATGAGGCTGCTATCGCTTTGTTAGAATCTGGTTTGGACCCCAATACACCCAACAAGAAGGGCGTCATGGCAATATCTACAGCTGCACATAAAGGAAATGTTAAGATTCTTAAAGCTTTGATTGAAGCTGGCGCAGATGTTAATGCATTAAATTCTTCTGGGTCATCGGCTCTTATTCAAGCATCCCATTTTGGACATCAAGAAATAGTTGAAATATTGCTCGAACACAATGCGATGAGTGATTTTGCCAATCCTAATGGCACGACTGCCTTGATGAGAGCGTCGCAAGAAGGAAGAGTTGAAATTAGTCATTCATTAATACGTGCTGGAGCTGATGTGAATCGTAAAAACAATGAAGGAATGAACGCATTAATGCTTGCGTCACAGCGTGGACATGCGCACATGTGCACGCTATTGGTGAAGCATGGTGCCTCCATCGACAATCAAACAGCTCAAGGTAGCACTGCATTGATGCTTGCTTGTAAACGAGGGCACACAGCGTGTGTCGAGATCTTAGTGGCGATGGGTGCTGAAATATACATGAGAGATTGCCGTAATCGCATTGCTAGAGACACCGCGATGCGCCGCAACCATTTCCACTTACTACCAATCTTAGACACGCAATATCAAGTCAAAAAGGTCCAAAAGCATCGACGCGAGTACCGAGATGAGCTGTTGTTCAACTTCAAAACCATGTTTGATCGCCATAATTTACTCCTAACAAGTGCCAACGTCGTCGGTGACAACGCCGTTAAAGCAATCTCGTCGACGCTATCCTACAGTGAAGTGAAGGCGAGACTGGCCACTGATTTTGCGTATGTCGAGAAACCGTTGAATCTACTACAGTCCGTCTTACGTCCGCATCCAGTTGGATTTGAGCCACCTGACTACTCACCATCGCAGTGGCCGCTGCTACTATTCAAGTGTATGTATTTGCCCGAAGAAACTTATCGTTTGATCGTTTCATTCCTTCCTTCGCCCCGTCTTTGGCAGTGGTCGATGCCCAGGTTGAAGAAGCGATGCAAGTTGTCACCCAAGCAAGCCCTCATTGACACATCGGTTATGATTGACGAGGTACTGAGTGATTCTTGCATTTTCAGCAGCGGCGAAAGTGAATTTGCACTGACGAAACTCATCCGCCAGCCATCCGTCCATCCCTTGCTAGCTAGCCATTGGAACATGTCTCCGTCGTTGATAGAGTCATTGTGCACGTGGGCGGATGTGCAGTCGCTGCTGCACCGCGTGGGAGGCAATGAGATCTCCTTCAAAGCCACGTTTGCCAAAAGGTTCATTGACCTGCTCAGCAAGCTACTCGCGTGGTACCGCAGCAGGACAAGCAGTAAGAACTTCGAATTCATCATTAATGCGAAGAATGAAAACGACGTGAAACTGTTCGATGCGCAGATCAGCATCGGCACCATCGACCGGGACGGCGACGACAACGAGGACGACGACAATAATATTGAACAAGAAACAGAAACCGAGCAGCCTCTGGACGGTCAGCAGGACGACGAGAGTGATGACGATGCAAATTAGTTACAGATATACAATACTATTCCGATTCAGTGTTTATTCCATGTGTATTCATAAGTTCTTCGAATTCTTGTAAGTTAAATTCTGCGTTGCCATCTACATCACCGGCAAGATCGATGCCAAAATCATCTGCACTCGATCCCGCGAACGACTGAAGCAGCACATTGAACTCCTCTGTCATGTCCCCTAACATCCCCTTCAGCTCGTCTTCCAGGGCATTGTCTACTTGAACTTTATTGCTTTTGTATAGTTTGTCATCGCCTTCAACGCTGTCGGTGCTAGTGGAGTTGATGGCATTGTCCATGCGACAGGTCATGTCTTCACCTATCTCAAATTTATTATTTGTCATAACTTTTTCTTTTACAACTGAATTCTTGAGTAGTAAATCCACATCTTTTCGTTGTAAAAATGATTTAATATGTGAGATAACACCCACATACCGCTCGTCATTGGCTTCACTGAATCTTTCTGTTGCCTCTCGCATCAAGTCCATGACTTGTCGCACGATTTCTACATCAGGATTCACCGAGAATTGGTTTTCTAACGCGATTGTTTGGTCATAAAATGCTTGCGCGGATTCAATAGCCTTCAAATTGTTGGCAAGTTTACTTGGTGATTTGATACTAGCACTACCTTCAATTCCTATGGAAGCCATTTTAGATTTTATAAAGTTAACACAAGCTAATGCATCATTCATGACGTAGCAGTATACAGAGTCGTTCTTAAATTGTATTCTCACGATCCCTGGTTGCGCTTTCTTGTAGTTTATTTTATATAATCCGACTAACTCTTGCACGTGTAATACACTGCACAAATCTGATCTAAATATTCCAACGTTCGGCAATAGCTCCACAATTTGAATCTTTGTGATAAGCAGGATGCGCGCCTTGTTTGTGGCATTAGCGGTGTTGTTACTGTTGTTTTGTACTAATCTACATTGGTAATATCGATACTCTTGATTGTTGGAGAGAACGTCCAAGGAAAACTCCATGCCCCTCTCGAAAAAGGTGGGCGCCTCCCTCATCAAGGGTTTCGCCTTAGACTCGAAGAAGCTTTCAAGGAACATCTTGGCGCCTAATACTCCGCCACTCAGCACCCTCAGTCACGTATTACTGTTTTGTTTCAGCTGATAGGTACCGGTGTTGGATAATGGCTGTATTTGCGCGCACGGCACGCGAATTACATAGTGAAGTATCGAGACAGTTGTGACTTGACTCCAACTCGCGCTCTGCGCCACGTAACAGCTCATCGCTACTTGCTTTAACAACTTAAATCAACCACCGGTACCAAGAGGGAAAGTTGAAAATCCAACTTGGTCCTAGTTACTACTAAGGTAGGATTATCCAAGTGGACCAAGTCACCAAGTGCCCGAGAATCCAGTTGAAAAGCGTCACATTCTTGTGACAATTGGATGCTAAGTAGTTGTTTCCGGCGCTACTTTTTCACTAGATCTAGAAGAATGCGCATTACTCGAGATGACGACTGTTTGACAATAGCACCCAATGAAGGTGAACATTCTGCAACGATCATTTTAATGCATGGGTTGGGTGATACGTGCGATGGTTGGAGTGATGTCGCAGAACAACTAGCCCATGAAATGAAGCATATAAAGTTTATTTTACCTACAGCAAAGAGTATTCCAGTTACCATGAATGGGGGTTATAGAATGCCTGCGTGGTATGATATACAAGGTTTGGATGAAAGAGCTAATGAATTTTGCGAAGGTTTAAGTGACAGTAGAGCCAGAATAGAAGCTATTATGGAGAAGGAAAATCAATTGGGGGTAAATTACAATAGAATAATCCTTGCCGGATTTAGTCAAGGAGGTGCATTAGCACTCAGCACAGGCTTACAACTGCCAATAGAGAAGAAGGTCGCCGGTTTAGTAGTGTTCTCGGGATATCTACCAGGAATTAAAAGCTTTAATTTTGTATCCGGAAACGAAAACTTGCCAGTGCTTCACTGCCACGGTACAAGTGACAACGTCGTCCAATACAACAATGCGGAGAAAACAAAAAGTCATTTAGTCTTACTAGGAATGAATAACTACGTGTTGAATCCGCACGCAGGACTCCAGCACTCAATCAATGAAAAAGTGTTGGATCAAGCAAGAGAGTTTATCTCGAAGCATTTGCCGCACGATGCGACTCTGAACATTCCTCCGAAGGACCCAAGCACCATGTCTGTGAAAGAGCTGAAAATCGCCGTCAGAGACAGGGGACTGGCTAGCAAAGCCGTTGGATTCACCGAGAAGAGCGAGTTCGTCGCGTTGCTCAAGGAACATATGTAATTTATATCTATTTATTTAAGAAAAAACTA
>JACCDO010390271.1_pt1 | contig 15430 bp, 9 predicted proteins | sample 7446101 | NCBI WGS metagenome assembly JACCDO01 (sample SAMN15323440, study PRJNA562643) | freshwater metagenome | isolation source: river surface water | place: USA:Blue River Watershed | collected 2017-08-16
GAGGTATTCTCATCACGATTCAAACTCATCACGAAACTATCCGATTTACGACGCGCATCGTCCGATATGTGTACCGCACCTCCACTAGCTTTCTGCAGCAAGCTTGACGTCCTCACTGGAGCATTGCTTTTTATTATAGGTGCTGTATTTAATGATTTTATTCCTTTTGGTGCTGGAGGATATTCATTTAGAAAGCTGTAATCATCGAGCTCGTTACCTTCAAATTTAAATTGACGCGATTTTTTACTCAAAGTATCAGGATCTATTTCCATATGGTTGCACTCCTTTTCACTATCACCACGACTACTTCTTGTTGGTTCCATTGTTTCTTATCACACCAACAGTCTAATGTAGTTTATATTTGTGCTATAATTATTGATTCATCTCATTTGTCATGCATTTCACGTATTTATTTTAAAATCGCTAGGTTATTCTGAATCATTTTTGATTTTTTCAAAACCGGTCCTCCTGTCAATTTTTTCTAACAATTAATATATAAATACTCCACAGGAAACAGCTTCTAATCTATCAAAGTGATACTAATCTTAGATTACTTGTTTTATCGTCTTCTTCTTTAACTTTTCAGAAATTCTTTTCCGGGCTCGGGCTTCCAAGTTGCAGGAGGGACAAAAAATACGGATGAAAAAGTTTGCTAAGTTCAATTTGGTCTTAAATGAATTTGGTTTTTTTAACTTTCGTGTTTCTACTATTAGTACACACAACATTAGCTTATTATAGCCCAGTTAGTATCAAATATGGTCATATATTGTCATTAAAAAGTACTAAAAAAGATGATAATTTTCAACGATGGTCAAATCCATTATACGATGAACGTGAATTGAATAAAGATTATATATCGCTCGGTAGATCTCTGATGACAATAGGATCTTCAGGAGTAAGTGCAACTCATATTAATTCTTTAGTAAATCTATTATCACAGCATGAAAAAGTCAGAATTAAATTAGCATCGGATAAGTTAGATCCTCATTCAATATCTAAAATATTTATAGACGATGATATTTTGGGTAGTAAAGCAGAATTATTAGAAGTAAGGAAAAGAGGAATAATGTTTGGGAGAAAAAAATAAATTATTCTATATTGTTATTTTTGTAAATACATATCATTTCTTCTTTATACTATCTTTCACTATAAGTCCAACTGTAAATAAAGCTATACCAGACAATATAAATTTTGCTATAACACTTCCGGTATTATCTTGTTTAGATACTAATTTTGTCTTCATAAACTTTTTAACACTGTCTAAATTATTATTCATATTAGTTGTTCGCGTTGGTAATGAATATAGTGCTTCCAATTCCTTTGGACGGGGTGGAATATATCCAAGAGCTAATTTTTCAGCTTCCTCAAACTTTGCAGGATGTGCGGTAGCTAAACATATTGTATATGGTGATAATAAATTAAGCTTTTGAACAGCTATGACACTTGTTGCAGTATGCGGACATAGTAAATATTTATCTTTCTTGTAAACATCAATCATACAATTAACAATGCTTTCCTTATTTGATGAGTAAGAACAAAAATCTTCTCTTGCTTTATTTAATAATTTTTTATCAACGCTCATTTTACCAGTTGATTCAAAAGTATTCATCCAATTTGCTAAAGTAGTAGTATTTTCATCAGCTAAATATAATAAATATCGTTCAAAATTTGATGATATTGATATATCCATAGATGGTGCTATGGTCATTAAACATGGGGCCTTACTATACTCACCAGTTTCAAAGAAGCGGTGTAGTACATCATTCTCATTTGCTGCTACTACTAATTTTCCAATTGGTAAACCCATACGTTTAGCGTAATAACCAGCTAAGATATCACCAAAATTACCTGTTGGTACGGCATAATTAACCTTCTGTTGACTATTCTTATTGTTATCGGTTATTCTCAACCAGGAATAAAAGTAATATGTAATTTGTGCTAGTACTCTTGCCCAGTTAATTGAATTTATTGCACCTAATTTAACATCATCACGAAATTGAACGTCAGCAAATGCTTTTTTAACTAATGCTTGACAATCATCAAAATCACCATTTATACTAATACAATGTACATTCTTATCAGGAATTGTTATCATTTGTTTCTCTTGAACTTCTGTTACTTTACCATTTGGATACATAATGAAACAATTAACATTTTTTTTTCCACGTAATCCATGTATTGCTGCACTACCAGTATCACCAGAGGTGGCACCAAGTATAGTAATAGATGATTGAATTTTACCTTTAACTAAGAAATGTTCAAATAAATTTCCTAAAAACTGCAATGCAACATCTTTAAATGCAAAAGTAGGACCATGAAACAATTCTAATATACTATAATCATTGTTAATTTTATTAAGTGGTGTCACATCAGGATGACGAAATGTGCTGAATGATCTCGTTATGATGTCTTTAAGGATTTCGTGGTTAACGTCATCATTACTGATATATCTTGATATAACATAAAATGATAAATCAATGTATGATAAGGGACGCAATTGTTCTAACTCAGACATACTGATAACTGGAATAGACTCTGGAACATAAAGACCTTTATCGGTAGCCAAGCCGCCCAATACAACATCTTCAAATGAGAGACCTTTTTGGCCTCCACGCGTGGATTTGTAGCGGATAGGCGCCATGCTTCGTTTGGTTTTCTTGTATTTTCAAGACGTCATCATCTGCTTTGCTTTGATGCGGCCCCATCAAAACTTTGAAATTCGTTTAAAGTTTTTTAAGGAAAACATTCTAAAGCAAATTGTACTGGTGCTATACTGTGAGCATGATTTGGAGTCCACTAAAATACGGAATTTTATTGATACTAGTAGGAAACTAATTCGGAACTGTAGGGTATTTGGACTGCTAAATCCTTCCCGCAAAAATTAATGCTAAACTTCTGGATAAGAACCTCATGCACTCGGCGTAAGCTTAAAATGGTATACACGACTTGTCGGTGTATACTTGGTTCTTCTTGGTATATTTGGAATTTTCCGGAACCTCGGAAAATTATTGGGAAAGAAAATTTAGATACCAAATTTCGAGTTGGAGTTATCATAAAACTATTTATTACTTATTTAAAATGTCAAGTTTAATAGACGAAAGCATTTTAGGTAACTTGCAAGGAGTCACAAACCGTATTGAAGCTGGTGATAATATAAATCAAAAAGGTGTGTTTAGGTACCAACTATTGTTTCTTTTAAACTTGCTCTTTATATATTACGCTCTAATTCGATTTTTTCTTGTATAGTATGACTGCGTTAAATTGGGCTTGTAGAAAAGGTTATTTGGATGTAAGTAAGTTACTATTAAAAAATAGAGCTAATGTTAATATTCCAAATAGATCAAATGAAACGCCAATCTTAAGCGCTATCAAGAATAATCACCATGATATTTGTAGATTATTAATCGATTATAATTGTGACATTACAATTAGATCCTATAAAGATGGGCGTACAGTTAAATATTATATTGACAAGAATAAAGAACTATTAGATTATTACAATTTCAATACTCGTTGGATGAGGCGCAAATATTTTATGATCGTGTTAGTTGAAAATGGCTACATGCCATCAAAAAACAGCACATTGCTCGAGCATAAACCGAAAAAATACGACAATGTATTCGGTTCTGATGACCTTTGTCGACGAATAATGAGTTTTGTTTAAAATTTCGACACTAATCTTGGCAGGAACACAAAAGCTTTGTTATATAATTATAATTGTTATATACTTTACAGTATGTATGTTAGTTTACCTTCTAGACTTCTTTTTGTTGTTATTTACAGTATTGACCGCTGGTGTTTCACTCACTTTTTCTACTATTGGTGGAGTGCTTTCTTTTTTACTGTTTTTCTCGCTATTTGCCTTGTCATTAATGACTAGATTAGCTTGTTCTCTATTACGCTTTTTATTCGCTGGTGCAGCAATAATATCATTTGAAACAGACTGAGATGATGATACTTGACCGTTTTTTGCGTCTTCATTAACATGTTTCGTGGCTTTATCACTACTTAATACTAATGCTTCTGCCGTTGACGATGTAGTTGCACCTGAAATTGGTGATTGGAAACCATTTGATGCTAAATATGTCTTATGACGCATTCTTCTAGTGTACATACCGAGTCTTACCATAGAAGTATCGGATGTAAGTTGTGCATATTGCATTCGATAACTTTGTATTTGGTTCATATAATCTTGTTGTTCTTTTTCTAGCTTCACAATTTCATCTTTAATTTTGTTAATTTGGCTCTGATAATCTTCAACAGTTCCATTCCATACATGATGACTACTGGAACAATATGTGTGCTTCAACTTATTCAATGCATTTGTATTTATTGATATATTGGCGTTCATATATGATTTATCAATATTTTCTACAACATAAGGTATTGTATTTGGTGCAATAGTAGCGAAAGGTAGAGCGATCAATGAATGAGGTCGAGTTAGTAATTCATTATTCAATGATTTACTAAAATCGGCTCTTTTGTTGCACTTCACAGTTGGTTGTAATGGATACTTAGGTAACTTGTCAATAGAGTCTTCAACTGCTTCCTCTTCTTCGTTAGTCACTACATCCATAGCATTCTCATTACCTTCAGTTTCTCCATTTTCTTTAGAATTACTATTATCGTCATCATTATCAGTGTTATCATCCACCTGCTCACTAACAGTATTTTCATTACTTTCATTATTAATACTTTGATTGATTTTCACTTGAGTTAATTGATCAATACTGATATTGTTAATACTAGAAAGCTTGTTGTGTAATGAATAAGAAGAAGTAACATCAAGTGCATCACCATGGTTACCCCAAGAAACAACCTTGGCTACATGAGCATATAATACACCATATGGCAATTTTAATACAACTTTTAACTCTTTAGGCTTGATGCATGTTATGGTACCGATACCCATCGGCGTATTGATGCATTGCCCTTTAAATAATACAATTTCTTTGTTATGTTTTTTGATTGAAACTTTTAATAAATTTGTTTCACCATTTGCAATACCTGCATTATTAACTAATGTTTGAATGTTTGAACTATTCTGTTGACTTGCTTTATTTTTGGAATTGTTTCTTTTTCCAGAATTATTTGCTTGTGCTGATATGGTACTTAATGCTTGATAGTTATTACTGTAGTCGTTAATAAGTTCCATATACGACTTTAACCGACGAATATTCTCTAGAATGTTGTAGATCATTGTGTTATTCTTACTATTATAAGAGTGTAGTTTTAAGGCTCTAATATATAATCCTTGTAATAATCTAATGAAATTTTGTTGACCTAAATTACTATCTTTAACCTCTTTTAATAATGTAAATGCAGAGTTTTTATATGACAACAATTGTTGTTCACATGCAGATCTCTCCTCTTCAATGTCATAAACATCCCGATAATTTGATTTGACATCTTTTAAATATTGAAATGCTTCAAGTACTAATTTCATTTGAACTGCTTCATTAGAATTAGAATTACTAGATTGAGAAATATTTTTACTGTAGGTTTGAATTGGTGGATAACTTCGATCACTATAACCACCACGATTAACACGAAAACCCTTTCGTGGTTTTACTGGGTATGAAGAAGGTAAAACATCTTTCGATAGAAAACTACATTCACTATCACTATCGCTATTATCATCATTACTATCATCACCATCAGTTAATATTTGTATTTCACGAAGATCTTTTTTAGCTTCTACATGACTTAATGAAAATATTCCTATAAAATAAATAATATTTTAGCAATTTTACATACAAGAGTGAATTATGCACGAAGCTATGAATGCAACCAACAATGATTGCCTGAAATCTTGCTGCAAATAAGTTATATGCGAAATTTACCTGGTATATTTGGTAATAATACTTTCTCATATTTAATTTTTGTGTTTGGCTCCTCTGCATCGTCGATGGTGAGCATATTGGATGCTGCGGGACTGAAATTGAACCAAATAAAGCTACTGAACTTTGAATTGATGTTTTGATTGATGACCACTGTGAACTACTTTTTCCAAAATTGCGCCAGCGCAAAAATGGAAAACGTTTAGCCCTTTAAATTTAAATACTTATTACTACATTAATAATTAATAAAGAATGAATATATAATAATTATATTATAATTCATACTAAATATTTTTGAATCATATATATATTTTATACGTTAAAATTTTATTTTATTAATTTACTGAATTATTATGTAATTCCATACAACCAGTATTTATTAAAGCATAATTTATTATATTTTTTATTGATATTTAATGAAATTTATACAATGCCCGATATTGCATGAACCATCTAAGAATGAGACGTGTTCATTCTATAAAATTGATTGAAGAAAAAAGGTTTCTAGAGCATTGTTATATAAGAATGATTCTCCGTTTTATCTTTGTTTTATTGTATATTGTCGCAGCGTACTCTTTTGTCGCAAGAAATTATGGTATTAATCGCAGTAGAAGTACAACATTACAGATGAATATGTTTGATAGATTTTTGAGAGTGGTAAAATCAAATGTGAATAATGTATTAAGTAATTTAGAAGATCCCGAAAAGGTATTAGAACAAGCAGTTAATGATATGCAAAAAGATTTAGTGAAAATAAGGCAATCATATGCTGAAGTAACTGCAACACAAAAAAGAATGGCAAAACAAAAAGAGCAAGCAGAAATGTTAAGTAATGATTGGTATAAAAGAGCACAATTAGCATTATCTAAAGGTGACGAAGAATTAGCTAAAGAAGCATTATCACGAAGACAAAGTCAAGTTGAAATAATAACCACACTTAATACTCAAATGACAACACAAAATGTAGCAATTGATAAATTATATTCTTCAATGACAGAATTAGAAGAAAAAATAGTTGAAGCAAAAAGACAAAAAGATTTATTTATTGCAAGAGCTCGTACTGCTAAAACTTCAGTACAGGTTAATGATATGTTAACTGGTTTAACTTCTGGTAATAGTAATTCTATGGAAGCATTTGAAAGAATGAAGAATAAAGTAGAAAACTTAGAAGCTCAGGCTGAGGTAGCTGGTGAATTAGCAGCATCAACATCTGGTACCACAAGAAGCTTGGAAGATAAGTTTAAATTATTAGAAGGTAATTCTGAAATCGACTTACAATTAGAAGAATTAAAAAAACAATTACCGGGTACCAAAGATGTTATTGGTGAATTACCTGCAACAACTCAAATAAACACTGATGAGATTGATAAAGAATACGAAAGATTGAAAAAAGAACTAGGAAAATAAATTGTATAATTAAGTGTCTTTATTCTCTCTCTCTTTATTGGTTCCGGACCTTAGGGCTTTAAAAAGCCCGCTTTTAGCGATGCCATGAAACAGTTTCACCCGCTCATCAAAAAAGGAGAACCATTTCATTGATTTTTGGAGGTAACACATAGCAGTTACTTACAAAACATTACGATTGGTTAGTAATAGGAGTGCCTGAAGCACTGGAAGCATCTCTTGGAGAAACATATACATATATAATATACTAGATAAGACAAAGGTAATATTACTGCAAAATGCCTGTAAAGTCAATTAAAGCTCCTAAAATGAAATTTTTTAAACGTGCTGGTTCACCAAGCAATGAAAATAAGTCAGTTCAACGTAGTGTTGTTGCTAAAGTGCCAATAAGAGAACCAGAATTTCCAAAACGACAATTAAATGTAAGTATTATTATATTCAAAGAGATTATGTCCATTTAATTCATTTATTCATTCACTAAATAGGCCATAAGACGTCAATATCTGCAAGATATTTCTAATCGCGAGAAATTACGTGCTTCACGTGATAAATTAATATTTATATTAGTTGAAAAATTAACAGTGAAATATGGTGAGTCATAGAAATATTATAATAAAATTAATAAATTCTAACTATATATTACTTTTAGGTGCATCTAATCGTTATATTATATCTAACTATGTTAAAGAATTTGTCGAATTAAAAAAAGAGATACGTAGTGATGATATTATGATGTTAGAGAAGGCAATTGCTGACGCAGTAAAGGGTAAAAAGAAGAAACTTCCACAAAACAATAGTAATAAAAATGAAGTGAAAAGTGACGTAGTAACTGATAGTTCTAATAATAATGGTGTCAATTCTAATGCAGATAATAATGCTAATAATGTTGCTCCACCTGCTGGATCTGAATGGACTGTTATTCAAGCATATCAAACAATAGTAGATGAGCAAAAAGCAAAAGATGAAGAACTTAAAGCAAAAGAAAAGAAATTAAAGTTTAAAGCATCATTAGATGAGCAAATTAAGCAAGCTAAAGTTATCAAAGAATCCAATAATAGTGATGACAAGCAATACTATGAGTATATTAATAAAGATGTAAAAAAATGGAAAGAAGATGAAGCAAAAAAACGTGAAGTTATACATCATAAACATCAAAAAGAATTAATGGATCGAAAACAACAAATTGAAGAACAAAATAGAAGAAAATTTGAAGAAAAAGAACAATTAAGACTTTTTGAAGAAAATAATTTACGTTTAGCACAAGAAAAAATTCAAGAAGAAAGTGAAAAAATAATGAATTGGAAACGTCAACAAAAAGAGAATTTAGCTCGTATTGAACGTGAAAATGAAGAAAATGAGAAAATAAGAGAAATTGAAAGATTAAAAGAAGCTGAAGAAGATCGTCGTTTAATGGAAGAATATGCTCGTAAATTAGATCATGAAGCATTTGAAAGAGAGAATGCATTCAAAAAAAGAATGGATGGTATGGCTGCATTTGCAAAAAAATTTGAAAATGAAGGTGCTGGTAAAAAAATTAGAGAAAATAATTTAATGATGGAACAATTATTATTAAAAGAACAAAAAAAGAAAGAAGAATCAGATGCAGCAAAAGAGTTAAAAAAGCAAAATGATGCTAAATTACGTACACAACGTGCACTTTTAGAGAATGAAAAATTAAAACAACAAAAAATGAGATTGGAAGAACAACAACGTCAAGAAGATTTAGCATTTGCAAAATATTATCAAAAAGAAAGTGAAGAATATAAGCAACAACAATATGAAAATCGTAGAAAATTAAAGGAGCAACAATCAAATTATCGACAAGTATTGTCTGCTCAAATGGATGAAAGTGCAACGCGACATCATACTAGTAAGTATGGAATGGAAGATCGTGAGCGTGAATTAAATGCAGGTACACTGAAAAAAATATCTGAAGATACTCAAATGATGAGTAAAGTTATGCATAGACTACGCATGACGGGTGCCAGATTATCTACAGCTCCTAGCAAAATGTAATATTATGTATTAGAATCCAAAATACTATGATTGTATTGACATAACTACTTATTATCATATATACAAATAAAACCTATATCCATATTATTTTTTCTTAGGAGCAGCAGCAGCTGGTTTAGCTCCACCTCCTCCTTTCTTCCCTTTATCTGCTACCTTATCATCATCGTCTTTACCTCCACTAGCTGCTTCTAACTGTTCTTCTACTTCTTCTGCTCTAGTGAATAGTTCATATCTTAAGTCATCTGCTTTATAACTGGAAGTATTTGTTTCCCATTTTGTGCCATTTACAAATTCTACCAGCATTGAAGCTGGGATCTTATTATCTTCGTCAATAACATGCATGGTACACTCATATTTACTATTTAACTTACGTAATACAGGTGAATTCATTTGACGAGTAAACTCAAATGCAGATGTAGCAGTTGGATCCCAATAATTTGCTTTTATATCAATTTTTTTAACGAATTGAATCAACTCGCGAGCCACGAGCTTAGACACTCGTCGACTAGGCATGATCCAACTACAAAATCTGCTTGACGCAGTGCTGTGAAAATATTAACCGAGGTCCTTGGACTCACGGTGTCTCACGGTCGAACCGGTACCAGTACCGGGTACAAAAACGTTTCATGGTAGAATGAACATAGTTACATAATTACACACTATTATATATGAGATGATATTTATTGGTCCTGTTTTCGCTTAGGGTTTCGAGACTATGTACAGTGTATAGTGAGCCAAATAATTTTAATACGTTATTGGTGTTATTGAATATTCCGGTAGTTTTACTTGCCGTTATGTCGTTGGATATGTGATTAATTGTTGAAAATTTATTGCGAGATGCTAGCAAATTACAAGCAGTAGTAACAAAATCTTTAACTGATGTTGTTATTAATAAATTCTTTAATTTTTTCTTATGAAATGATTGGTAAATTGATGATACTACACGACTTGGAAATGAATCACCATGGATAGTAAGCACAGGTAACCCACCTTGAAGTGCATCGGTGGCAGTAGAGTGAGCACCGTATATAAATGTGTCTATAAACAAATCTGCTGCCAAATGTCGTGCTACATGTTTATCCTTGGGTACTCGTGGTGCATACAGTATTCTACGGGTAGAAATTCCATGAAATTGACAGATATTATTGATATGGTCCTTGACAATCGATGTACTGTTGCTGTTATCTTTGTTGTAATTAGGAGGATCGAGTAACCACAAATAAGAATTTGGTAATCTTTGCATAATATTCATCCACGTGCTTAATGTCAACGGATCTATCTTGTCGACTTTGTTAAAATTACACAGTATTATTGCATTAGGTGATGTAGGTAAGCCCAAGGAGTGACGTAGTATGGTCTTACTGGTAATTATTCCGTCATTTTTACTTGCATATATAGATGGGATTTGATATGTTGGAGGCAGCATTATTAGTTTCTCTGTGTAACAACTCTGTTCCTCTGCAGGTACCACCACGTGATCAACAATAATATAATCAATAAAATTTGCACCGGATGTTCCTGGGTATACTAAGTAATTAATGACTACCGGTGCAAGGGGTGGTTCTATAGCTAATATACCTAATCTGGCACCGAGAGTATGAGATTGTAAGTCAAGCAAGACATCGAGTTTCAGTTGCTGAATAAATTCATAGGATTCCACGGTCGAGTAAGTCGATATATTATAAAATTGATCCGCTAAATTTATTAATGAATTGCGATAACTAGAATTGTCATCTCTGCCGTAAGACAAAGCTATTACTTCTACTGTGCATATCATCGATGTTCTGTGGTTACAGTGACTATTCTTGTAATTTCGAATAAATTGAAAAATTGTTTCTATCAAATGGGCCGTTGGGTGATCAGTATAATCATAGGAAAGAAATCCTATCTGAAAGCGTCGATGAACTGTATTATTAGTTGTAATACCGTGGTGTTTGTTTGCTTTTTTAGTGTAAGAAGTTGAATGTTGCACAGCTATATCTCGGCGCTGCTGCATGGATGTATCCATGAGTAAACTATCAAATGGTAGGATAGGTCCTTGATGAGAGGATTTTATTAAATAAGCTGATAATTTCATTGAAATCTTCATTCGTTCCTCGTATAAATTCCAATCTATGGTCCGCCGTTGTAGATTCAGTAAGTGTGATAGTCCCCCACCATAATCAATTTGTAAATTCATACAATGAGGATACCTTGTATCGTATATCTGAGTGTGGCTATCATTAGTGCATTGATGGTATAGTGTTAAAAGATCCATTAGTATCTCGTCTAACACAACTCTAGCTGAGTGAAATTGGTCCAGTTGGAAATGCGCAGCACCTAAATTTAATTTTGCCATAATGTAAACATCTGATTTATAACGTAATTCTTGTGGTATTACTCTTTTAGTTGTTATGTAGTTATGCAGTATCGACTCGTTCTGAACACAGTGAAGCAATGCGATTTTATAGTGAGTCACTGCAGTTGCAATATTACCATATTTATGATGTAATGATGCAATATTAACACGAGTTTTTACATGATATGGATTTAATTTTAATACACGGTTATAAATATTACCAGCATTTTCAATATCTCCTTGATGTTGTAATGATATTCCTATATGAAATAATAGATTAACAAATTCAGGAGAAGTTACTTTTATTCCATATTTGAATAGTAATAATATTCCCTGATTATATAATTCAATTGCAGTATCATAATCTCCTTCATAATGCTTCTCAACACCATTTTCATATAATGTAAATACATCATCGCTGTAATTTATATCATCATAATTATCAAAATCTGAATACATATCATATGGAAGTACTTCATTTTGTAGTATAATCTCCTTGTAATCTAATAAATATCTCCATGAATAGATATGATAGAGACTTAATATACTCGGATGTAATTTATAACTATTTTCTAGTAATTTCAATGCCCTATTGTAGTCCGAAGTGGTGGCAACGATGTTAAATGCATCTATAATACCTTGTTTTGACTTTGATTCTACTATAAAATTATCATAATCGACTAACAAACATGATATACATTGACACAATAATAGTATCACAAAGACAGGGACGATGCATGCAGACATATCTCACAAATATTAATGATCGTTCATAGTTTTACCTGAAAAGCTGCGTATCTGAACTGAGAATGAAATTTCTCAATTTTGATTTCATACTTCCTCGAAAGTTTGGTCCTGATTGTAGAAATACGGCCGTGATGAAATTGTTGACGATAATGGTGTACCAGTGTTCTAAGCTTAGTAAAGTGTAAAGTAATGATGTGTCAAAAGGTTTCACGTCATAACTTTAATTAGTTAGCGAGTTGTGAGTTTTTGAGCATGGTGAATTATAGGGTGAATTTTGGTGAATTTTTCACAGCAAGACAGGAACGGGAACTGGGAAAAACTTTGGAAAAACTAGTACAATTAATCGAAAAACAGTCGGAATAGCGTTGGGAGTTGCGAACATATTTATCATATTTCGCCCCAGGAAAAGTCAATTGTCACTACACGAACATAACGAGCATTAATCATTTCTATCGTTATCCTTATCCTTGTTTTGCCATTTACTCTCTTACATATCTGTTATTACTCATTATTATAAATCAATCTTCATTCTTCTGCCCTAGGCCGTCTTTAGTGAATCAGGTCCGGACCTTACCATGGTCCAATGACTGTTCACTGTTCTACATATTCAAACTCGCCCGGGGGATCCCTCTCGTCTGAACTTAAAAACGGGGATTCTACGCACCTGATTAAAAATAATTTCGAGAGGGACTAATGTTTTTAATTAATTTTTCATGAAACCTAACTTAGTAAAATTTCGGGAAGGACCCGGTAAAGAGCACTGGTAGTAACTTGATTGTGAAGTTTGTGATGCTGTTGCGTCTTTTTATTCAGCTCGCTTGTATAGCGGTTGCTGTTGCGCAGTTAGGCCAAGTAACAAAGCAGCCCACTGCTACTCCTACTACATTAAAACCTAGTGGTCCATCGTATGCACCAACGACTGTTGCACCATCAGCTCCTACTGTCTTTGTTGATTATTCATGTCTTCATGCTCAATATATGCAGATGAATTGTAACCAAGATAAAAATACTCGTGTTAGTTCTTCAGGGATACAAACAGAGTATACTAAGGCTACTTATACTGCATCTGATAGTACTTACTTTAGTGGATCTACATACGCATATGCTACTACTGGTATCCCTTATTATAACCACACTGTTACAGCATGTGAAATTGCTGGACTTAACAACAGACCACATAAAAGTGCGGAAATTCCAACTTTAAAAATCTCTACAGGTAGTATATATTCATTTGCTAATGATATTGGATATAGTTGTAGTGCTGATAGTACAGACAGTACCACATGTGCTTGTATTGGTTCTTCTTCCTCGAATAGTGATTATGACTCATATTGTAATAATCTTTGCAGCAGTTGCACACCAGCCAGTTATTATACTAGTACTGTCACTAACCCTCAGGGACAGTCGAGTACAGTTACAAATACCAATATGGCAATGTGTAACTTATATTCGTGGCCACCAGGACCTAAATGCCCCGCACAGCAAAGCGCAACTTTAACTGTACCACTTAAACCTAGGAAGAATACGAAAACATCTTCGTCAAGTGGATGTTACGTTCCACTTGGGCAACAAGGATATTTTGTGAATGGAGTTTCCTTGTATAGTTGGTTTGATGGTGCTTCTTACAACAGTCTTGATTATTGGCATCAAATCGCTGCAATCTTTGAGATATATGATTTCGATATTTGTTACGGTCATGCAGATATTTCATATGTCTATCACCATCATACATACTCTCAGTGTTTGGCAGAAACTATTGGTGATTCTGGTGATGCACATTCTCCAGTTTATGGATTCGCTCGTGATGGGTTTCCTATATATGGTCCATGGCAATCATCAGGTAATCTTGCACAATCGTGTTGGAAAAAAAGAGACTATTCAGGCACTGCCTCCAAAGCTGGTGGATGGGGCTGTGGTACAAATAGAAGATCTTGTCTTTTAGATAATCCATTTAATCCAACGACAGTTACAAAAATCACTTCATCGGCTAATTATGGGCCATACGCGAATGCAACTGTTTATAGTATGTCTGGCGAAGGGTACACAGCGGTGTCCGGTAGTTATTGGGAAGATTATTACTATGATACAACGTGTGGTACTAGCGGTGGTGTATACTTAGATGCTAATAACGGTCATGAGCATGATGATTTAGGTTGGCATTATCATATGACAGTTGATTCTAGTAATACTCCAGTATTTCCATTTGCAATTGGACCTCAATTCTATGGCATGTTAGGCAGCGCCGATAACGAGCATTGTTGTAATAAAGTTAGTTCCAATTTTGGGATGAATGGTTGTAAAACCACTACTTCTTACAGTAATTACAACAGTCAAGTCGCTGGCACTGGGTATTACTCATCAACAGACTCGTGCACAGGTGGATTTTCTCAGTCAAGTACATCGTCTTCGACTTTTAAATGCTCCTCAACAATGTCAAAGAGTACTTATGTTGATCATTTTTGCATTCCAACAATTGCTCCTACTGGTCCGACTAACATTCCATCACCACAACCATCATCGTCACCTAAACCAACTATTTCACCTACTAAAGCTCCAGTATCATCAAGTCCGACAAGTTTTTCATCTGGTAGTATTAAAACAATTGCTGGCGTGGGCACTACTAGCACGAATATTAATGATGGAGCACAAGCGACTTCTGCTTCGTTGTACAATCCCTATGGTGTGGCGCTTGATTCAACGGGTAATGTTTACATCGCTGATAAGGGAAACAATCGTATCCGCAAGGTGACAGTCTCAACGGGTATAATTACTACAATTGCTGGCACAGTTATTGCTAGTTATAGTGGAGATAATGGACAAGCAACATCGGCTGCGTTAAATAGTCCTTATGGTGTCGGTTTAGATAAATCGGATAACGTGTACATCGCTGATTTAAGTAATCATCGTGTCCGTAAGGTTACTGTTTCCAACGGTTTTATTACGACGGTTGCTGGTACAGGCACTGCTAGTTCTAGTGGAGACGGTGGACAAGCAACGGCTGCTACATTAAACAGTCCTAGTGGATTAGTACTTGATTCATCGGGTAATATTTACATCGCTGATAGGTCTAATAATCGTATCCGTA
>JACCDO011547005.1_pt1 | contig 15426 bp, 2 predicted proteins | sample 7446101 | NCBI WGS metagenome assembly JACCDO01 (sample SAMN15323440, study PRJNA562643) | freshwater metagenome | isolation source: river surface water | place: USA:Blue River Watershed | collected 2017-08-16
AGTTTCACCGTGAATAAGGCCAATTCCGAGGAAGAAGCAGCCAGATTTGCATTTTTACCTACTAAATGCTCCCCAGACGTGACGATCTTGAATGACGGGAAAACGGCATTGTTTACCAAGTCCAAGACGTGGGGCAGCGCGACTATCTCCTCGCCCTTCAAACCCAACACTGGTGTGTATGAGTGGGCGATAAAAATTGAAAAATCCGATAGAGGAAATATTTTTGTTGGTATTGTAGCAGAAGAGGCGAATATGGAAACGTATATAGGTGGCGATGCATACGGTTGGGGCATTATTGGTGTGAAAGCGGCGTGGCACAATGAGAGGAAAGTGAAGAACATCACAGGTCCCGAATTTTCCTCAGATGCTGTCGTTAGATTGAGATTGGACACCACTCAAATGACTTTGCAGTATTGCGTTTCTCATTACATTCAAGATGATCGCAACGATTGGGTGTTGGTATTCGACAAGCTGCCCATGATCACCTTCCATCCTGCGGTTAGTATGCACCATCGTGAAGATAAGCTTACGTTGCTGTATACAAAAACTGTATTTTCGGCAATGCGCATCGCTTCTGGTGACTCCTTGAAGAAGAAAGCTTTGTTGGACGACTCTATGGAGGCGCAATCTCACTTCATCCGTTACTTCCAACGAGTGTGCGCTGTTACGGATAGCATACTGACTGCAGCAGAAACAAGTCAAACGAATGGCACCAATGTTAATGCTATTTTGTCGCATCCGTTTTTCGGTACCATTCTGCCATCTTTGTCATGCGCAATACTCACTGTAGACTACGTGGAACAACTGTTTGTTGGCTACCAAGCCATTCAATTGATACCGTATATGTTGCAGGTGATAAGAAGATTGTCCACAGCGTATGACATGCACGCCAAGGACCATGGCGATGACGAGCCTGATTTGATTCTGACGAACAAGTATGCTTCAGTGATCGCAGATATTTCTGGCTCTTGGATCTTCAAGTCATCGACGTCATCGTCACGCATGCCAGCTCAAGAGTACAAGGTGCAATTCGACCAAGTTTTCGATGCTGACCAAATCAAATCAAATGAAAATAATTCTCTGGCTGTGAAGATTAACGGAAATGGAAAAGGCTCTGTGTCATCGGTTAGTATCAACGGTACGAAGTATGGCACCCGGTTAAAATTGTTAGAAACGTGGGCCAAAAATGGTGGTACTTGTGTACTTGATGGTCGTCTGTCGCTATGCGGTTGCTTTTTTACTGGGTCGTTTCACGACACTAAAGCAGGCGATTCAGGGATGATAGAAGGGTATCTTAGCTCGAATGACAGCCTGAGTTCAGACAAGGAGGGGAAGCTGTTCACCCTCAACGTGCTGTTCAAGGTGCTGACTCTTTGCTGTAAAGCGTATGGGAAATTATGCGGCTATTTGGTCATAGGTATCCCCGCCATTAGTATAGGGAATATTGACCAAGATTTGCAGTCTTCTAGTGTCGGGAATGACGTTTCTTCTTCGGAAAGACGATCTAGTGATGCTTCTTTGTACAATGCAACGGATGCAGGTGATGATCCAGCTGCAGCAGAGGAAAAAAATGTCGTCACAGAGAATAAGTGGATCGATTCCAATATTTTTTCTGGCGGGTTACCGTTAGACGAGGAAATGCTGCGGTATTTGAGCGATGAAGTTAGGTTATACATGAACATACCGGTTGATTCCAGTGAAGTAAATAGTACTTTGGACGGTTCCAATGCACCCAATTATAACCAGCTTCAGCCATCATGGCTGTCTCGAGCATTCCCTACCATATCCAATGTCGCATCTAAGACTGGTTATTTCCAAAATACTAAAGACGAAACCATTTTGTACTCGGTCGAACGCGCAACGGCACTGAACGACGAGAGGAGCAGTGCGGCTCCAAGCAACACCGACATTAACGACGTGGTAAAAGATATGGCCTTGGGTCGCGGGACTGGGCTTAAACTGGACGAGTATGTCCTGCATCATATCGGACGATCTGAATTGAGTAAGCGAGGTGGCGAAGTTGTCGCAACAAGTAGGCAGTTAGTGCTGGCAGCTCTGATTAAACACTGTGGATGCAATTCCTTGTGTATGAATGAATACACTGCGTTGTCATCAGGTAAAAAGGATAAACTTGATAGACCACACCCACTTTTAATCGAGATTTGGAGAGCTACTCAACGTGTAATTGAAGATATTGTGCGTTATAAGAATCATTCCGGTCTATCCTACGGTGACGTTTGCAAAGCGGTGACACAGAAGGCCCAATTACTCATTGCGGTGCAGCCTAACGTGTCGTGTGTTACCGTGCAAGAGTCTTTGAAATCCACTTATGCATCGACACACGGTGAACTAAGTCTGCCCGAAAGTGTGCATCTCGATAGCTACGTGCAACAAAGCTGTTCTAAACTCCTAGAAGATGTCGAGAACTTTTTCAAGAAATCTACACTTAAAGATGTATCTGGATTGTATGCGCACATGAAGCAGTCTTCGTTGCGTGCATTGACCAGGGCTGCTGGCTTATCTTCGTTTATGATGCTATTCAGCAGGGATGCGAGCATAGCCAAAGCCGCTCCGACCAGTTTCTCTGGCGTTAATTCAGTGAAATTACAAGCGACAGTTATTGAGTATATTTTATTGTCGTTAAATGGCATATCCGAGCTGGACCAGCTGGCAGCTGCGACGTTGAGTAGGAATCAAAATGACGGTGTCAGAAGCACCGGGCATTACTCAAATGGACTTAGTAGTGTCTCGTCTGAGCTTACTTCGGGAGTGAGATCGTCATTTTATAATTCTTATGAATTTATTGCTCAATTACTAACACGTTGCACTTGGGCTAATGACCGGGATGCGCAGTGCACTGCTCTGTCAGCTTGGGGCGGCATTAGCATCCTGACAGATGATCACACCTTTCTAAATAGAGCGAATATATTCCATGTACTACAAACTGTCCTAGATAATGTCCGGAGCTCGATGTCTGGGGAATACACACCCGACAGCACCGGCAGTATCCCGATGGATTCGGACAATGTCGGCGGTCCATTCGCTGTGAGTTTCACGAGTAACTCGAGAAAAAGGCTGTCGCAATTAGTGCTGAAAGTCGTTCACACACTGGCATCTCAAGTAGCATTTTTAAAAGATCCCGTTACTAATATCGGCGCGCCGCCAAGTCTCGAGCGCTTTCCCTCGGGTCCAGACACCCTATCGCAGTCCTTGTTCACTATGCTTTACACGGAGTTATACACCGGGATGAGGAGTGTCATCATGCAATTCATGGATAAAACGGAAGTAAATGAAGTAGTCCCCATTTTTAAGACAAAGTCTGACAAAGGAGACGAGCAAGAAGACTCGCTTGAAGGCGAGCATTACATTTATCGGATTTTGCGTTTATTATACTTCGTTTCGAGCTCAGCCGTTTGTCAAAAGTCTCTCTTGTCACCTAAGTGGCTGACCCTGTTTTTCCTAGGCGTCGGATGTGGAGGACTGGGAGTGCAGCGTCGTATCCTGCGATTACTGCGTCGATTACTAGTGAATGTAGACCCTGCAAAAATCAAACCATTTATACCTTCCATGTTCAGCGCGCGCAAAGAGATCATCGACTCCGAGACTCCTTTCGACGAAGATGACATCGAGGCGATGATTAAGATTCACAACGATGGTAATCCCAATATAATTGAACCCGCATCGAAGGTTATTTACTTCTTTTTGGAGGGAGTATCTATCATATTACCGATTGTGGACGAGAATAACCAGGGTCGTGGTGACGCAGATCGTTTCTTCTTTGAAAAAAATCAAAAAAATGGCACTGCGGAGTCACTATCTGCAGAATCGTTGCTCATGTTGCGAGTCTTGCAGGGAGTCCCTGCCTGGAGGAGCGTCATCAACGCGACTCTGCAATCAATATTGACAGAAAGCAATAATGATGTTGCAATTTCCCTTGAGAATCCACATAAATTGCGTTATACTTCAGCTGCGTTAAGTGTGTTTGGCGGTTACATCGACAGATTGCGTATCGGCGGAATCGCTATTTTGCGGCCGTTTTCTTTGGTGAGTTTCAACGAGCATTCCTTGGGCAATAAACTAGCTGGTGTGTCGAAAAGTTGTTGCATGTTAGTAGGCTTGTCACCTCAATCTTCCTCTGTAGAAGTTGTTTTAATGGAACGAGGGGTCCGATTGGTTACGCAAGCCTCTTCGTCGCCACCGCTGTCATCTCCCATGTCACCTGTATCGCACATGTCGCATCTGTCAATCAGTAATAACAGTGCTAATAGCAATGTCGTCGTTAACAAGTCCTCCGTGAGTACAAAGACCATCCAGCATACCACTAGCATGGCCACCACGTTACCTGTTCTCGCAGTTAAACTGAATAAAAGTGATTTGATGCCGAGCTCGGACGTGCCAGTGATAGCCGAGTTCGTCTCGAGTGATTTGTTCGGAGTGACAGTGAAACTAATGCAGTCACTGGGTATAACATGGCTGAAAGAGAAAGCAAATGTAGCCAAGCAAAATCGTGCCAAGAGGAAGCCTCGTGTGAAGCAAGCAAGTAGGGAAGATGGCGACGACGATGGCCAGGAAAGGGATGAATTAGAGGAGTTGGAAGATGATGACAACAATGAAAGTGGTGACAACCAATCCTATGATGACAACGATGACGGCACGAAGGACACAGAAGATCTGGTCGATCCTACATCCATTGACACTAGCGACATGTCCAACTTGCGTAATGTAGACGCTTTGAAACTGTTCGCTATTGTGTCTGCGTTCCGCGCAACTTCTGTAGCTCTTCAATCCGATAATTTAGTCTTGACCTTCATTGACGTAGCTACTAACTTGTCAACACCTTTGTTCAAAGACATAGTAGAGCTGTCAGTGGAGGAGTCCCATTGCGGTGGACTAAATGTCATCGAGAGTATCGAGGAGCAATGGACCAAGTTATGGGATCTGTATAGTGGGTCGCTAATGACTGACGGCGTTGAAGCCGCAGGTAACTCTCCAAGCAACTCTCCAGATATTCCTCCTCCTAAAAAATCAGATGCGACAACTGCCGAAGCTAGTCGTAGCAGAGGCAGTGGTCGAAATGAACCAAGCGATAGCACCGATGCCAGCCGATTACTTGGTAGATCGATACTAGAAGCTGCAGTAGGAATGCTATCGCCATTTGGTGGAGGGGAGCCGCGAGTAGTAGATACCGCCGCGCAGGAAGCCTCAATCTCACAAATGGTCGATATCGTGGGACTGCCAAGAGAGTGGTGTGAGGTTGCATTACGAAGATGTAGGTATAATGTTGAAATGGCCATTAACATGTGCTTTGAGCAAGGTGGTGACATGAGTCAAATTGTTGCCGAGGATGCCATGATGCAGGCTGCAATGGAGGCACAAAGACGAGGCGCTAGTGGTTCTAGTGGCAATAGTAGTTCGCAGAGTCAATCTGGTAGCAGGAGTTCATTAGGAAGGATTTTTAGAACAGAAAGTCGTCGAGGCGCTCCAGATGCGTCTTTATTGATCAGGCAATTATTAGAAATGGGATTTCCTCCATCTTGGTGCTCTAGAGCGATGGAGGCGACGGGTAATAATGTAGATGCTGCATTAAGTTGGATCCTGTCGCATGGTGAGGAGCTAGCTGCGGACGAGGAGGATCACAGCGCTAGTGACAACCAATTATCGGGAGTAACCAACGCCACAAGCGAAAGTGCTGAAAGTACCAAAGAGAACATTGCTAGCATCGTGAACCCGCTTTGCATTTTATCCGGCTCGTGCAGAATCAAGAGTGATTTGACCGTTAAAGTCGATAGTAGTGGTCAAAATTTCCCTTCTATTGGATGCCGCAGTTACATCGCAAAATCCGGTAAATGGTACTACGAAGCAACAATATTGACTAATGGTTGCATACAAATTGGGTGGGCTGATGGAGGGTATCGCGGTAACGCTGATCAAGGTCAGGGCGTTGGCGATGACATAAACTCGTGGGCTTTTGATGGTTACAGAATGTATTTGTGGCATGAATCGTCTGCAGATTGGGGTGCTCGTTGGGCGGTAGGCGACGTTGTTGGATGTGCTGTGGATATAGACAACCGCGAAATGCGATTCACACTCAACGGTCTCGATGTGGAGATCGATATGGGATTAGCTTTTACTGGTTTTGATTTTCAAGGAGGTTTATTTCCTTGTGTGTCACTAAGCCACAATGAGAGCATTCAATTCAACTTTGGATCTACGCCTCTGATGTACCTGCCTCAAGGGTTTCAACCGTTTGTGACTCATGTTCTTAGTGTCGCGGAGCAGAATTCCACGATTCCTTCCATGTTCAGCGATAAATCCCTGGTGAAATACATATCGCCGCATTTAATTTCAGCGGATTCTGACTTGTCTGTCGACGACGAGTCCGAGGACAACCGCATGCTGGAGGGGCTCATGGAGGAGTCACAAGAAAGTGATAATGATAAGAATGACAGAATTTATGATTGGAGACGGCGGTATTTTAACGAAGAATCGCGTTCGTCATCATCGTCCCCACCGTATCCCACAGCCACACTCCCGCAATTGCCGAAGAACAAGAAGGACATCTTGTCCCAGTTCTCGGATCTGTCCAAGGATTTGTGTATTTTGTACTGCCGAGTGAGCATCTTGAGAGTCCTGAATTCGTTCGGATCTCTCACTAGTGAATATCAGCTTCAGTTAGTGCAATATTTGGTGCAAATGTTTAGTAGTTCTGAGCAAAGTAGAAGCGGATACGCCCTTTTAATGCAGCTGATGCGCTTGTGTGCCATCTCTTCAAACAGGACAAGTGTGTACATCAACATCATGTCGTTACTGCCATCATCCGTGGCGATACCCGCAAATCTGGGATCGATATTTTCGACAGGAGGTGTGCCTATGCTCAATGAAGTAAGGAATGGAGTCAGTATTCTGCTGACGTGCAGTCGTAGCGCTGATGACACCGCCTTGGTGTCGGCGCTTCTAGACCATTTGTTAGTAGATTGCTTGAACGCAACCAGACGGGATCTAATAGACGACTGGAAATATGAGAACGGATTTGCACCAACCATATGTGCCGATGGCGATATCACTGATGAGATGTGTATGACCCAGCCATCATTAGGCCTTGCGGTGTGGATAACTACTCTGTTATTTGACCAATTCATTGCTGAAGTAACATGGAGCGATGAAAGTCATATCTCCTCCGCAGACAAGCAGGCTAAATGGGATTTGTTGCAACCCTGGTTCGAGAGAATCATTCAGTACTGGGTATTCGCATTGAGCGGATCATCATTCCATGTAAAGACTTGCGCCATGCGTGTTATATCCCTCCTGTTTCAAGAATTCACTCAATTAGGAGCCCGTTTGCAGCATGCACCATCGACTATCGTCGAAAAATTGTTGTCGTACGTGCCCATTAAGCGTATTGAAAGCTATGCTTTGCGCCGTATCTTGAAGGAGAAAAGCAATTTGCCAGTGTGTTCCGATCATTTGCAGTCGGCGCTGGACCTAGTCATGACTTTGCGGCAAGCTTTCCACAACGAGTTAATGGTGTTGAGTGCAGAGAACTCTCCCCGTAACGAAACGCCAGTCAATCCAGACACATTTTTGGAATCAGAATTTGATTTTAATGATCCAGAGTTCAACTGGGAGACGATCTCTGGGCGATTATTCGCGGATGGCGGTTGGGACCTGTTGACGGGAAGCATGAAGCAATTGAAGATAACCGCTGACACTGTGAAGATACCTGCCGCGATCCAGTCAGATCCAAGGAAGGAGAGAGGCGAGCTGCCTCCGGAGTTATTAGTTGGATGCAAAGTTTTGAAAGTAGTAATTTCAGTTGAAGCGGTTCCTGACGCCAATAACGACGACTCTAAAGTCTCCGAAACAGCCGGTGAAGAATCTCCAACTTCGAAGACTATCTCGACTGACGTCATTGGCACCGTAGTCGGTATAGGTGCGTGGACAGGCGACTTGCCTGGTACTGCACGTATTGTTAAGTGGGATGCTACCGGGGAAACTGAAACCGTTCGATGGGGCAGCGCTGGTGGACACTATGATGTTACCCAAGTGCAAATGAAAGGAAACAAAATAGTCAAGAAGTATCCACACCCAATCCATAGAATGCAAAAGCTTGCGAATAGCATGTTCGGAACAGAGTGTAACTATGGTGTGATCTTGCGGCTTCGTCGTCTGCATCATTTGCAGTCGCCTACATCCGCTTCGTCACCTCAAGCGATCAATAAAATTGTTGGTTTATTAGAAATCCCAGATTTTGGTGCAACAATATTCGTGGTTGGGTGCGAGTACAGCAACGGCTCCATACGAATCGAAGAGAGGCGACTCGTGTCGGGACTGGATCACACCGGTTGGACAGTAAGATTCGGTTCTCGATACTGGAGGCCAGGCACAGTGTATGATCTGCAGCTACCCAACAACAATCCGGCATGCGCAGATCGTTTTTCTGGCTCCTTGATAGGTACGTACAAGTATGACATCACGGTGGGGACGAGCACGGTCCCCATTTCAGGATCCATTTCGTTGCAGCGATCTCGGTTGTTCTCGTTCGACAGCAATTTTGACGAGAAAAATAAACCCCAAAATGTTGGAATTACATGCGAGAATATGACCGTTACAAAGGGCAGTAAGGATGGACAGGCACTTATCTATGCCAACGTGGGCTTTGCGAGTGGAGTGCATTATTGGGAATTCAAAATTGATCAGAATGAGCAAGTAGGTACTGGTTCCATTTACATCGGAGTCTCTGAAAAACCGCAGACACAAGTCCCTGGTCACCCCAATAAGTTTAACTCGCGATGGACTGGATGTGGATTTGTGTCTAACCGCGTGTCGTATAAAGGGGCAACAAATTATTCTCCCGAAATTGCTCGCGTGTATGGCGAGTATATAAGCTCAGGCGACTTGATTGGGGTTCTGCTTGATATGAACCGCGGCAGAATCTCGTTTTTCCTAGATGGATTGAAGTTTGGAGAGCATGTTATCGCGGATTTGGGTGAAGCTCATACCGATTTAGCCACTCCGTATCGTGCCCGCGCAAGGACGTTGTTCCCTGTAATTGGCTTGAATAGATGCCGAGATATCGTTGCTATCACTCCTCGATGGTTGTCATCCATCGGAGTGCACCAAGAAGATGAATTTAGTGTAGTGCAAAAAGCCTGGGGTTTGTTGTCGTCGTGGAGCTTAGAAAGACCTACTAGCATGCCTTGCTCAGCGAATCTGTGGGCGTACAGGGACGCATGGAGGGATTGGCGACGTTGGCTCTCATCGCGATATTTCCGAGTAAGGATCCGATGCAAGTCTCTCCTGAACATCTCTGTCGTGCTAGATATTTCTCCTCGCGCCTGCATCGACGCAAGCATACGATTAGGTTTACCAGTTGCATACTTTCGTGGCGATCGTATTTTAATATCCAAATTGTGTGGCAAGCCACTAGAGCAAAAGGAAGAGGCGTTGATACTAGGGGCGTATAAGGGTCAATTGTGGTATCGATTGGACACCACCCAGCAGTCCAAGAGCAGCAGCGACAACCTCGCGGGGGGAGCGAATAGCAGCGATTCTATTATGGAAAGCTCATCTCTCGCTTGGTCCCTGGTGCCCTATGATGTCGAGGGATTGCAGCTGATAAGTCGTGGTATAGTGCTGAATAACGGCGTCCCGGCTAAGGTGCTTGATGACATCAAGCTGCCTCGTATCCCTGCCTTCCAAGGAGGAATGATATACATCGAGTTCCACGACGGGGCAATTATGAGGAACGGCATCGAGATTGACCACGCAAACGAAATCATGAAAATACCAACGGCTATCAAGCTGTATGCCACCGAAAGACGCGTCAATAGTAGCAACATAGTGCGGTATCATATTTATTACAACGACAATCACGGTTGGATTTCCGAGCGAATGAGGTCGGAGAAGGATGAGCTCATGGTAAAGAAGGTACTGGACTCCACTCCGGAGGAAATAGAGAGTGCCAAAGCGAGTGTAGTCGACATTGCCCTGTCCGCAAATTTAATATCGCAAAAAGAAGAAGCTAAAGACGTTGTGTTCCTTGACTCAGTGGCGACGGTTGAAGAGGGGCTCAAGTATTACGAGAATGCTTTGATACAGAGAGGATTCGGTGATGCAATTCCAACTCTATTGTCATATCCATCATTCAATACCAATGATAGCTTGGAAGAGTATCTCTCGCTGGCCAGTACTATCGACGGGACAAGGCAGTGGTCCGTAGAAGCTGACATGCAACTATCAGAGCTCATCTCGCGTTGCTCCAACAAAGAAGGCGTCACTCCATTCAACCTTTCGCACAATTCATTATTATCATCTCTGAGGAAATTGGGGGTCGTGGACTCTAACTCGATCCTCAGCACTGTGGATCCAGCCAGGGTAGTCGCCCGAGCGGCGTTACTGAGAGTCACCAATCAAGCCATTGGCCACGCCCTTCCTTATCTATCAATTTCACTCCCTGAAGAAAAATTGAAGAAAGATTCCTGCGGTAACGATGGCGATATTGAGATGGTTGCTAGCAACATGAGGAACAACAGCAATGCTGCCGTATGGGCTCCTCCATGCAGTAGCAGACGGCTCCGATCCCTCCGAAGGGTGTTATTTCAACAGACGAAAGTCAACTTCTGGGACTCCGTTCTCGATGCCACCTCCACTCACACACCGTTACACCAAGAAGACTTCGAGGATCCGAAGGAGATCAAAGTCATCAAAATCAACCGTATTAAAGCCCGATTCGATCGATTAGCACTGCTGACTAATCCCTCGGACAGGTTGAAGGCCTCCGTCTTTGGTCAGTTACACCGAGAGATGAAGTCTTGGAACCCCTCAGCGTTCCGTCGCTCGTACATCGGCAAAGGACACGGTGGACAGAGGAGAGCATTCAAAGTCAATTTCAATGGAGAAGGTGTTAATGACTACGGAGGACCGTATCGCGCAGTGTTCGAACAAATTGTTGATGAGTTACAATGTGACAACATTGGGGCAGGAAGCGTGAGTAAAACGCTTTTGCCTTTAGTAGTTCCATGTCCTAATCGTGCATCTGCTGTTGGAGCAAATCAAGATAAATACCTATTATCCACAGCCCCTCCTACTCCCTCAAATCAAGAATTAATGCATTTCTTTGGCAAGCTTGTTGGCACCGCAGTGCGTCATCACCTTACTCTAGGCTTGGACGTGTCTTCGCTATTGTGGCGCCCGTTAGTGCGTTTGCCGCTATCGCGAGCTCACCTCGAGACTGTCGATCATTTAGCGGTGAAGCAACTAGAAGACATCACTAGGAAAGGGTTGGAGTTGGAGGAGGCAGCCAGGAAGGAAGGCAGTGGCATGTACCCATCCTCGTATCGCCCAGATGAATGGACGGACTACAACTTCACGGTGTCGCTAGCAGATGGCAGTAGGATTCCTCTCATTAGTAACGGGGATGAAGAGCCGTTAACATTGGGTAATTGGCGGGAGTACGTTGATCTAGTCGAGAGATTCCGACTCCGTGAGAGCGTTGTCATGTTCAAGTGCATTCGCGATGGCATCTCTTGTGTGTTGCCATCCGAGATTTTACCAATATTCACTTCTAGTGAGTTAGAGCAAGTCATCACTGGAAGCAGCGAAGTGGATGTACAATTGCTGAAGCAGCTAACCGAGTACGAGGACATCGCACCTGATTCTAAAACGGTTACAAATTTCTGGGAAATTTTATCTGAAATGTCTGGTGAAGAGAGAACGTTGTTCCTTCGTTTCGTCTGGGCTAGAAGCCGAATGCCCTCCTCCGCCCAAGAGTCGTCTATGAATTTCAAGATACAAGGAGCTCAAGGAGCGGCTAAGGAAAAGCCCGATACGTACTTGCCACACGCACAAACGTGCTTCTTCTCACTCACATTGCCAGAATATAGCACCAAAGAGATCATGCGAGCAAAAATTATTTATGCAATTAACAATAGCCCTAACATGGATGCAGACGTGCGATTGCACTCGGCGGAAGGCTGGGCGGAAGGTTAAGAGCTGTGAAATTAGTATATAAACATGTAAGTAATAACACATAAAAGCTATAAAATCATCTCGCATTTCCCCCGCTTGCGACATCGGCTTTTACATATATCCAAGGGTGCGGTTCATGTTGTCGGTCGAGTACAAGCTGCTGCTGTGGCTCTGATCGTGGTGCGATATTGTCTCATTTCGTCTTGTCTCATTTCGTCTTGATGTTTCAACTTTTCGGGTTTTCATCCTGAGCAAAACTCTCGCTGATTTCGCTGGAATAAAATTGAAAATTAAATGAGTGAAAGATGGGAAGAACGTGTCAGAGAAGCGTACCTTGCGACTCTTTTTCATATTTTAGTTCATTTTTAAGTTGATTTATTTGTTTTTTTAATTCATTATTTTCAGCGAGTAGAACGCTATTAACGCCATTATCATATATCTGTTGACACCTTTTAAGTAAATGCGATCTAGTAAGTAAATGAGTGACAGAATATATAAATTACTATAAATTACCGATCTTTCATCAGCTCTAACTCCCTTTTATTGCTATTAAATTGTTCTTTCAGTAGTTCTAATTCAGTTTCCAAAGTGAATATTTTATCATTTTTATCATTAATTACCGCACTTTCACTGCGACTCACTGGTGCAGTACGACTCGGACTTCGAAGTCCTGATGCTTGTGCTCTATAGGTGTATCCTGTGATTGAAGTGTCTGTTAGCGCAACTTTCCGCGGAGAAATAATTGATTTTATTGGACTCGATGAGCCAATTTGTGATATTTCATCACATAAATGGGTGGCATTAACCAGGATACTCTCAAATTGCTCCCTTGCTTTGTGCAGCCGCAGCGAGTAGCTTTCCACGGCCGCGGAGGCTTTCATTTCCTCCTTTTCTCTTCCTTTTTTTTTTCCCAACCGAATTTTAAGTCCACACCCATGAAAAATTTTCAGCGAGAAATGAGGTAATCGAGTGGAAATAGTGCATGATTTGCGTTGGGATGAATGCCTCTCACAGCGGCGACCCGTTTCTTACAACAAACTAGGTGTCTGACCTTGCGGCGTGCGATGATAAGCGAAGACATTGAGGAGGCGCATAGATTGGCGATTCATTTGAATAAAAATACTTATGAGGATCCCGTGACGAAGTACCAAGTATTTACGTCCAAATCGCTGGAGAGCAAAGGAAACTGCTGCGGTTTTAAATGTCGCCATTGTCCGTATGGACACTTTGCTGTTCAACCACCAAATGTTAGAAATAATTTAGTACAAAAGGCAATATTAATTTATGCTTCGAAGAAAAGAAATGAGTTGAACAATTGTGACTTTATGGTGTATAATGGTGATAAGGAAAGCATCGCAATGTTAGTGAATCATGAGCAAGAGAGAAGAGATGTAATATCAAAAGACACAAAAGTGGACAGCACTCTTGTTTTAATTACATTAGTAGATGAATCGACAGGTGTGGTAATTACGAGCAAGGTTCATTGTTATGACATATTTGATCAATGTAAACAGTTGAAATTGCCTCTCTATGTACTGCCTTGCACCGAATCTGCTGATATTCGCGAAGTACTAGAAAATGGTTTGATGGCGTTAGAATTGAAGAAAAGTAATAGAAAAGTGTTTGTTCCATTTGGATTCCCTGGAACAAAGCGCCTCATTGGCGATGACGCGGACAGCTTCACCTACACACACCCATTGCAGCGTCTTGATGACGCAAAATACGAGCAAATACATGAAATAATAAAGAAAGAAGCCCGATATAGAATATTCGACACTAAATAAATACATGTTCATTATCCACACTATCTCATCTACATTTTTCCACAATTTTACGAGCTATTTTCAATCCATCGACTGCCGCCGACACAATGCCTCCGGCGTAGCCTGCGCCCTCCCCGGCTGGATACAGGTTTGGAATATTCAAGCATTCTAATGTACTGCTGGATCGAGTGATCTGTACTGGTGACGAGGTTCGCGTCTCTACTCCATGTAGTATGGCCTCCTCTGTGATGTAACCCGGCATTAATCGTTCAAACTGATGCAATGCTTTTCTAATACCTATGAGTGAGTAAGTGCATGAGTGAGTGAGTAGCGTGTGAGATACATCATGGAATGAGCTTACTTTCTGTGATAAAAGCAGGATATATTTCATGGCACGCGGCTTCTTTGACACCCATACGATACGAGGACGTGATTGGTACCTGTGACGTATGCACTGTTCCTCGTAAAAAATCAGTGACACGTTGCACTGGCGCCACCAGGTTACCTCCACCAGCTATTGCAGCCTTTCTTTCGAATGTTTTTTGCCATATTACCCCACAAAATGGACTAGATCCACCTATTTCAGCCATGTCACTGGGGTTGACGTTCACCACCAAAGCTGAGTTCGCCCACTTCGACTGCCGCTGGGAGAAGGACATGCCATTGACACATAATTCATCCGGGTTCACGGACGTTGGCACGATTTGACCGCCTGGACACATGCAGAAGGAGTACACGGATCTGGCCGTGCCAGTACTCTCGTCATCCACCACAACTTCCGTCGCTAATTTGTAGTCGGCAACGGGCACCTTTCCCTTGCCGTTCTCGCAGAGACCTCCGAACTCACCGAGTTGAATCTGGTTGATTAGGTTTTGTGGATGTTCAATGCGAAAACCAGCCGCAATAGGCTTGACTTCAATCATTAATCCCTTCTGAATTAACTTTTCATACAAATCCCGCGATGAGTGACCTATAGCTAGCACCACGATGTCAGCGGGAACGAACTCGCCATCGGCTAGCTGCACTCCCCGAACTTGATCGCCCTCGATAACGACGTCTGTTACCACCGTAGAGAATTTGAATTCTGATCCGGACTCGGTTAGCTCCTTCCTCATGTCTTTCAAGACTCTTACGAGACCATCTGTGCCGATGTGAGGCTTCCCATCAATGAGTATTCTGGGATTAGCTCCGTGATTCACTAGTGTTTGTAATACTGATCTGACGTCATCCGAGTTCTTGCCGATTCGAGTCGTTAGTTTGCCGTCACTCCAGGTGCCCGCGCCACCGATCCCGTAACATAAATTAGAGTTTGGATCTAGTATCTTCCTGTTGAACAGCGCCCCGATGTCGCGCCCACGAATCTCTACGGGTTGTCCTCGCTCAATAATTATGGGAGAAATATTATTTTTAACCAATTCAATGGCGCAGTATAGCCCTGCAGGACCCGCACCAACAATAACTACCTTCGGCTTGGTAGTAAGTGGGCGAGGCTGAATTGAGGCATTCGCTTGATTATTTATGGATTCTATTTTGCCTTCAATAGAACGCAATTTTAATTTTTTGCATTGGTCGCTTGTCAAGTTGACATCACAAGTGTATACAAATTTTGGTTGTCCAACTTTTTTCCACCTCCCATCAAAACTTTTTCTAACTATTGTCACTTGGTCCTTCCTTATGCTCACATCTTCTTTACTAC
>JACCDO012150527.1_pt1 | contig 15426 bp, 10 predicted proteins | sample 7446101 | NCBI WGS metagenome assembly JACCDO01 (sample SAMN15323440, study PRJNA562643) | freshwater metagenome | isolation source: river surface water | place: USA:Blue River Watershed | collected 2017-08-16
ACAAGGTGATCACATGTGTCCCCAGCGCTTAGAGAGTGACTTCATCTTTGAGCTACAATGATCGCAATCATGGCCCTGCAAGTGGCAACTTGAACACTTATTAGTTCTTTGTGTGAAAATTGGTGAAAATCTTGCCACATTTTTCATGTTAAGTCCTCCGTCACTAGCACGAGCGTGTCTTATACAGAAGTCAAGAATGCAAGCCTTTTCCAAGTTATCCTTCCAGTCACCTGACAAGATAAATTCAATTGCGTCCAAAGCTATTTCTAAACCTGTGGTACCATCTAAAATACCAAAGATTTGATGCGCAGTCTTCGCTGCTGCAATCTTTTCAATACGTTCGCAATTTGGAGTTGCGGACATTCGTTTACCGAGTCAATTATGCTTTATTGTGCGTGCTTTTCTACTTCAATTTTGCGACATGCTTTTTATCGACCAAGACCGGAGGTACTCCGAAAAGGGATTTGGAATTTAGATACGAATCATGAATGAATGGGGTTTTAATCATAAGAGTAATAATTAAGACACGACCCTTGACGCTGCCGCGAGCGTAAAGGTTTGGTTTGATGCAGAGGTTTGACTTCAACCTGGGCCGCGAGGCTTGGAATGGCACAGATAGGGGAAGCAAAAAACTCTTCAGTCGGTAAAAATAGAAATAAAAAAGGATGTCATTGCCTCGTTTACTAGGCAGTTTGAGCCGTCAGGTGCCCACGAGGGCGAAGGTATGCACCCAAGCAATCGTTAGAAGACGCATGGGTGGAGGAGGACACCATGGACCACATGTTCCTCCAGTTCATTATCAGTTAGGCAAATTCTTATTAGTTTCATGTTATTTTTGGCTGTTTTATAAATTTTATCATGTAAGACCACGTTATTTGTTACTAATTCCTCTCTAAACTCACGTATTTATTATATTCTATATTAGGATGGACCTCAGTTGTTTGGATTATACAGACCTTGGGAACATGAAGGACATCATCATGACCATTACCAATTTGCCGATGCAGGATCAGAAGGAGATACAATGGCTACACTAGAAGTGCACGAAGAGGAGGAAGAAGAAGAGGAGGAAGAAGAAGAGGAAAGTGATGAATGAAAATTGTAATGTAAAAGTAAAAAAAATATTCAACATCACTTTCAGACTGTCTCAATTATTCACTTTAAATACAAATAAAATCAAATAAACAATGAATAATCACTATAATTGAAACCAAACCCACGAAGCTGTGTATCAGGACACATCACTTTTCACCTGTTGTTGCTTTCTTCGGATGAAATAGAATTAAATGATCTTCTATTCGTGAGGGCGACTGGGAACCCTTCTTTCTTCTTCATTATCTCATTCGATGTAGGCAACACGCCATCCCGCTTGAAATGGTCATTCATTTTTTCCATATTCTGTACGAATGATTCGATCTTATCAGTGACTACTGACGGATCATTCTTATATATTTTTACTTTATTAGCGCGCCATTTAATGGGTTGATCAGAGAATACATCATGTGGCAAAGGCAGCCCAATATACACCGTTAGCAATTTATGAAATACTTCCTCGTACGATTTCTCGAAATCTTTGATTAATCCGGATAAATTATCGTATTTGACTGATTTATACATCAAATTTTTTCTTCTTGATATTCCTAAACATCCCCATTTATTGCCTTCTTCTTGCAATCTTACAGCTAAGACGATATGTCGATGGACGCCATCTTTGAATTTGCTTTTAAAACTTAAAGGAATTCGATCAACTCTTTTTAATGTTGATGATAAAAATGTTCCCAAAAAGACAGCTTCAACACATTGAATAGGTAATGCTGCGTTAATAATTTGTTTCGCACATAATTGTATATGTGATGAACCACGAGACTTTTTCATTTGCAAAAAAGGCTTTCCTGTATAGTTATATTCAAACGATTCAATGTACTTTTGTATATTGTGTAACTTTTGTTTATCTGAAATATTATTGTACATTGAAGGAACAGTAGATATTGCTGGAGGTTCTGGCAGTTCTTCATCACTTAAATTTTTAATACGATTCAATTCAGCTAGTATGCGGTGGTCAGACGACAATATGTGCTCAGCCAAAGTTAATTCTAACTGAAGAAATGTCGAAGCGGAAGCAGTTGACGACAATGACGAGGACGTATTTATCTCCAACATTTTATTGAATGATTATATATCTCGTGAACGGAGCGCAAGTCCCAGCGGCAACTGACTCCTAACAATATGCCTAAAAATCACAAATTTCCGTCGGAAACTGTTACTATTTCCGACAACTTTTGAAAATTCAACGAATGAAATCGGTCCCAGCCGCAGTTGCACGTCAGATTAAAAGTTGAATCAAATCAAACTTAAAGCGAATGGGAAGTCCTCCGACGGAAGCGAGCATCGCCATTTCAGCCGCGGTCTCTTCTGTGCATCCAGTAGTTACGTAGGTCTAACTTCTTGTCATGCGAAATCCCTGATTTTTCGGTCCCACTGACTTTAAGAACTTAAGACGGAGACAGTGCCAGTAGATAGCTATCTATATCCACGATGGGAGGTGACGGAGGTAGCATTGCATCTGACAGAAAGTTCATTCGTGGTACGACAGCGAATAATAGTGATGGAAGTAATCAACAGAAAGCATCATATGAGGATCAGCGAGGATTAACATGTGAATTGTCTCAGGTTACTCTTGATCACGTTATTGTGGCTGATGAACTAGGACGTTTATACGATAAAGAAATGCTTCTCACTGCTTTGATAGAAAAGACTTTGCCCGAAAAGTATAGCTACATACGTGGCTTGAAAGATATTAAAACTTTACAATTTAAATTAAATCCTTTATATAATGCAGCAGATCGAGATAGCAAAGTATGTAAGTATATTTGTCCCATCACGAGTCAAGAGTTTAATGGAATAATACCGTTCATATACATCTGGAGTACTGGATATGTCTTGAGTGAAAATGGTTACAGTGAAATTGGAGTACAAAACCTGCAAGAAGAGTATGGTCCATTTAACGATGATGACATAATAAGGTTATTCCCTACAGACATAGAAACAATGACTAAAAATATGGAAAACAGAAGAAATAAATCTAAAGAAGCAAAGAAACAATCCAAGAAACGAAATAACGATGTAGAGAGTTTAATAACCAATAACGAGTCAAAAAATGATGTAGAGACGGAGCCGAAGAAGCACAAAGTGTCCAGCGAGACTGCTAGTATGAAAAGTAAGACCAAATTAACTTCATCCATTAGTACTATTGCAGCAAAAGCTGTAATGGAACAAGAAACGAAAAGCGACGTATTCAAGTCATTATTTCACAAGAAAGACCCATCCAAAACATCCCAATATGACTCATTCTTGCTCGACGGAGCAGCGCCATGTAACTTTTGATATTATTAACTGTGTTTATTGTAAGCAATTATCTCTAAACTAAGAACTTAGAACCCATATCCGAATGATCTGATCCGGCCTTAGTGAACTTGATTGAGCGTGGACAGGTGAAATAAAGAAAGAAAGATGGGCATCCAAGAGCGCATCAAAGACATCGAGTTAGAGTTATCTCGTACTCAGAAGAACAAAGCAACCACTACGCACATTGGGTTACTAAAGAGTCAATTAGCTCGATTACGAACACAGTTATTATTGCCATCTTCTTCAGGCGGAGGAAGTCATGAAGGCTTCGCGGTTCCCAAGAGTGGTGATGGTAGAGTTGCATTAATTGGATTTCCGTCTGTGGGAAAAAGTTCTTTATTAAATGCAGTTACTGACACAGAGTCAGAGGCGGCTGCGTATGAATTTACTACTTTGACATGTATTCCTGGAAATATTATGATTAATGACACCAAAATACAAATGCTTGATTTACCAGGAATTATTGAAGGTGCTGCGCAAGGTAAAGGTAGAGGTAGAGAAGTTATAGCTGTAGCTAGATCAGCAGATTTAATTATGATGGTATTAGATGGTGCACGTGAACAAAATAATCAACATCGTGATATATTAACCAATGAATTAGAGATCATGGGTATACGATTAAATCGCACAGCACCTGACATATATTACAAAAGAAAGGCAACTGGCGGTGTCAAGTTTAACGCAACATGTACATTAACCCAATTAGGCGATAATCCTACGGATACGGTAACTAGAATATTAAGTTCGTATCGCATACATAACGCCGACGTATTATTTCGTGAAGATGCATCTGTTGATGACTTGATTGATGTGATAGAAGGTAATAGGAAGTACGTTCGATGCTTATATGTTTATAATAAAATAGATACCTTATCTATTGAAGAAGTTGATGAACTCGCGAGGAAGCCCAACAGTATTGTGATCTCTATTTACATGAATCTAAACCTGGATGTTATGTTGCAAAAAATGTGGGAGTACATGGGATTGATTCGTATATATACCAAGCGTAGAGGTCAACCACCTGATCTCGACGATCCGGTAGTCTTGTCATCGGAACGTAATGGACTAACAGTAGAGGCTGCAACACAATCGATATCTAAAGAGTTATTAGGAATATTTAACTTTGCGTTAGTGTGGGGCAGGAGTACGAAGTATAATCCCCAGCGGGTGGGACTCAGTCATGAGTTGATGGATGAAGATGTAATACAAATTGTGCCCAAGACATTAGTACAACAGAAACAATCAAAAGATTATTCACAAAAAGTACAGCAACATTGGGAGCAAGTGAAGAAAGACAGACAGAAGAAGAGGCGAATCGGCTTCGGCGGCAAGGTGAAAGAGGGCTCAAAACCATCATAAACGGTAATCGAGTCAAGTAATAACCATAAAATTCATACTGTATTCGTTAATGTTACACTTTATCTTTCTCTGCATAAAACATTGCGCTAAACTTCAAATCAGTTCCTTCTCGCCACGAATCACGTTGTTTAACAAAATCATAATCTCTAAAATCCTTTTGAATAATTTCTTGGTAATATGCGTCTTCGCCAAATGGTACATCATTCCCCTTCGTGTCGCAAAATCTTAATCCATTGGCATTACATATTTGTCCTAGCATTGTCTCTAACCCAAAGCATACCAAGTAGCGTCTAACATCCCCCATAACGTGCGGAGGCAAATTGCCAGCACGAAAACCAGGAAAACTAACCTTTCTACGTTTCATTTCTTCTTTATACTCACCCAAGAAAGTATTCATATCAGATGATGGGATTGATGCTTCAACAACATACTTTCCGATTGAATCTGTTACATCTTCCACTTTCTTAAACACCGAAATATCAAAGTCTCCTGTATCTAATGGTGCATCAAGAGCTTTTCCTGAAGCTGGCGGCGAGTCAACAACTTCAGGAACAATTGGTTCAGCTTGCAAAACAAGCCTACTATTTCTGGTCATCACTCGACTAGCAATGTAGCCATTGCTGTAACCGGCGCATACACACAACAGTAACAAGAACAAGAGCATTGTACTGTGTAGATGTGTTTATTCTTACGTACCTCGTAAGTTCGGAAGACGGCCCCAAATAAAAGAGTCACAAGAGAGAAGAGACGAGTAAACAAATAATGGAAGCTGCAGTCAGAGCAAAATCAGGATGTTACAAGGAAAGACTCGTGGGTGTCACATTAATTTGCCTTAGTTGGAAGGTCTTCTGAGTCCATGCAACCGGCCCACCGCAGTCTCAAAATCACGAACCAACACAGAAGAAGGAAGATCTTTCTTTATTATCCAAGGCACGGATTGCAATCGTGTTTTAAAGGAGCCATATTGTCCACAAACACTTAATAAGTTAGAACAATGAGTAGGTTATGGAGTGTTAGATTAGTGGGTGCTACATTTGCAAGCTTAAGTACTTTTGTAATTTTAGAATCTATTCGTGATCGAAGTAAGTGTATTCATTTTCTACCACCTAATGACGCCATGTTAACTATCACATTCTAGGATCTATTCCGTCTCTATCTTTAAGACAACAAGAAGAGGCCATAACAACGACTATAGTATATCGACAGAAATTACAAGAAATGATTCAAGAAGCTAATGATCCAACCAATTCCTTAAGTAGTATAGTTCAAACAACAGCTACAGATGTAGCCACTTTAATGGTTGATTTATTTCAATATGTAAAGAAATCTACGTTTAAATAATGAATTACAGTATTTAACAATCGTTATTAGTGATGATATCGCACAGGATTTGGTCAGTTATTTGTGGACCTGTGAGTAAGTAAGTAAGTATTTATGTATGTATGTAAGTAAGTAAGTAATTGTAAGTGAGTGAGTGAGTCGTACAATGATAGTAATCAGCATCGGCAAGCTTAGCAAACTTAAATCCTCCTTCTAATGTGTAGTCAAAATTAGCGCCCTTAGGGGAATCAGTGTCAATTATAATTGTCTTCAGATTGTAACCGTTCTTTTGGAAATAATCTGCTTTATTTGGTATTTCTATCGCACTGTCGACTCCTTCACATTTCTCTAGTGCTGAGTACACGTCGCACTCTGAAGGATCAGATGCCAATAATCCATGAGCTTTACTGTCAGCTATCACCACAAGTAAAGCATTAGAAATAATTCTATCTCTACCTCTATCTAAATTTTTCGTCTCAGTGAATTCATTGAAACTTTTGTCCACGAGATCTAGTGCAAGATGAAGTCCCTTGCCTAGATTGCCAAGAATTGATTTAGACAGTTTTTTTAATTCCCGATTTGCAGTTAATAATGAACTGGTTGGTGGGCATACAACTTCAGCATCATCCTTAAAACAACCAACTATAGCAATTTTGCCTTGAGGTAATATACTTCGGACTGCACCAGTTACTGCATTAATTCGCACTTCAGTAGATGGCATACTTTCATCAATTAAGAACACAATTAATGTATTCTTTAAATCTTTACCGTTAGAGTATATCTTTCCACTTGAGCTCCAATCACCATTTTCTTTGACGTCAAAGAACAATGAGCACGACTCATCCGTGGTACTCACAATACTCTTAGGTTGAGCAGTTCTTTTATCTGTTGTACTATATAAGCGAGTCATCATTCTACGCGTATGCGCTGTCGCAAATGTAACAGCCAAACATGACAAGCACACCAATAGTATGAGAGCTACAGTCATTATTGTTCCTGTTGTTGTAGATGATCTTCTACAATCCTTCTGGACGATCTTCCTGACTAGGAAACTTCCTCAGGAAACTTGAAGGCGGGTCCGTAGTGCGTATGCCGCGGTACCTGGGTGCCTTGCACAAGAGAAGACGAGAGAGAAAAGAGGGTGATAATATATACATCAAACATAACTCTATATCCTGCTTGCGCTGGAAATCATACTTTCCGGGGTTTCTTCACCTAGCTTATAGCCGTTGGATTCACTGTAGGATTTTCCTTCGGCGAAGCAAGAGTGCACATGTAAGTGACTCAAATTGGCTTCGTTCACATAATATGCGATTATTTTCATCAAATTGTTCCGTTGGCAAATGTCACACTTCACACCGGACTCGTCCAAGCGATCGCACACTGCCTGCGCCTTGTCGGGGTCAGTTTCTTCGACATCAAGACCGTGTTCTTGCGCCATTACCATGTTATTATTCTCTAATTTTACTAGCAACGAGTCCTCACCTCCTTCTGCAAACAGCAGCCTTTCGATGACGTCATTCCGCTTGAGTGTGAATAGTTTAGTCAACTCTCTGAGGCGGTTATTCGTGATCAATAAATCAATACAGGTCTCTCCCGTGAAGCTGTTGCCGAGCAGGATGTCGGTGCGATCAAACCCAGCACTATTCCAAAACGCGCTCAATATGCTCATCGTATCCTAGTAATGAGTAAGTAAGTAAGTAGGTAAGTGAGTGAGTGAGTGAGTGAGTACCTCGTCAAAACCCGTGGAATTACTACTGTTGAGGTACTGCTGGACCGCCTCGTGAAACGGAGTCACACCGGTGATCTCGTCGCGGATGTTGACATTCACTTGCAGATTCTCTAACAAATGAGTGACTAAAACATGATTTTTGTAGGTAACTGCAGCGGCAAGAGGTCGGCTATCGCCCTCAACTCTCGCATTCAGTAAGTATTCATAGTCCGATGCGGTGACGGCGCGCGCTAACACCGCCGCGATCACGCTTGCATTCATGCACTTACTGCGCGCTAAGAAGTACACTAGGCTATTCTCAGGTAACAGGGTGTTGTATCCGTTGGGGTCTATGATTTTACTGACCCAGTATGAGTTGCCGTTGAGAATAGCAGCGTGCAATGGATACCAAGCTGCCACACAGTGTTCAAAGGTGGTTTCTCGAGTGCAGCAAGTGGTCAGCAGCTGGGCTGCGCTCTCTTTGATGGCTGGCGCCGACAGGATGATATCCATGATCTCGTCTTCAATGGACTCGTAGTATTTCGTCTTCTTGCATCGCTTTTGCTGCGCTGTTAGCTCGGTGCGCTCACTCTCTCCCTCAAACAGTAGGGACGCCGCGTGCAACACGTTGAGCTGGTGGCTATCCACAGCTGTTAAGATGGCGCTAAAGGTTTTCTCGTACTCTTTCACGTTGTATTTCGTGATGATGTGACGCACCAGGTCGATGCGCGCAGCGCGATGAGACTGAACAAACGGTTGAATATTACTTAAATTCTTCAACTTATGTGCGCACATCGCTAGCTGCAAGATACCCATACCGTCGTCAGTCCGCAGCGCCAACAACTCACTTATTCCGACCCGCGGGATCTTGATGCAAGCGGGGTTCACGGAGTCAAGAAGGATCTCACCCAACGACTTGTTCAAGTCAATCAGGTACTTCTCTTCCTTGGACTTACTAGTGCGTTCATCACTGAATACCATCCGTTGCAAGCGTTGCTGGGACGACAGCTCAATCAGCATATCAAAGGCTTCTGCGTAGCTATTGGGGCATGCAGCCACTGCGTAGTGCAGCGGGATATACCCCCAAGAGTCGAGTACAACGGGCATAGCAAGCGAAGCCACTAAGAATTTAATCATTTTGGTGTCACCTTGCCCAGCTGCGATATGCAACGGAACTTGACCGTTTTTATTACAAAAGTTGACTAATGCAGGGCCTCCGATGCTGACTAGGCGCTTGATGCAAGCCCCAACTGCCACGGTGCTCTCTTGGACATACGCATTACTTCTTATCTCAAAATAATAACCACCAAGTTTTACTTGCACAGAGTCAACACCTAGGGTGTTGTGCAGCACGGAGTTACCGTTGGAATCACTAACTGCCACATCGCATTTCGCATCTAGTAGTATCTCTAACAAAGAAATATCGCCGTATAACACCGTAACCGTTTGCTTGGTACTGTCGAAGGGACCGCGAGGGATTGCGTCATGCGACAGGGTTGAGTAGCAGCCGTACTTCAACAGCGGGTTGCCATTGCCATCGATATGATCCACATCCGCTCCAGCGTTTATCAATGCTAATGTCACCTCACTACTATTCAACAATAACGAGTAGTACAACGGTACTAACCCGCTGTCGTGTGGCTCATTGACATCGGCTCCGTGTGTGATCAAGGTAGTCGCCGCGTCGAACAACATGTTCTGGATGGCGCTTATAAGCGGGGTTGCGTTGTCAATGAAAGCGTGCAAATCGTTAGATTTTTTCTGTAATAAACTCACCCAATAAGTGTTGGAAGGGCCGTGATTGGGATCAACGTGTTGAGCGGGATCTTCGGGTAAATAGTTCAAAGTATCCAGGATTGATGTACTTGTTGGTGTTGCTGCAGCAGCACCTTTAGCAGCAGCTTTAGGGTCTGCTTTGGCATCCTTACCTTTAGCTGCAGGGGCTGCAGCTGCGGCAATACTCGCTTCTTCTTGTGCTTTCTTCACTGACTCGTAGTGTTCCGTCCAAAATGACTCACGTAACGAGCCGCGGCTGCAGATGTACTCTATTAACAACACCCCAAAATTGCGGTACTCATCGTTTTGCACGGGACCAAAGCGACCAATAGCACCGGATATAGCCACGATACCACCCAAGCTGATGATAACAGCGCAGATAGTGTCAGATATAACAGCTTGTGAATGCTTTGGCAGCTCCTTCATGTGACACAGCTCTTGCAGCGCAATAATAGCAAGTGATGAAGCAGCTGAAGTTGAGCGTGGTGACGTGATGACTGCGAGGAGACTGTTACATAGTGCGACTATAGGCCAAAGGTTGCGACATTGGTACATATTCAAGGTGTTGGTTGGAGTGTGCGCATTGATGATGTCGTCGAAGTACTTGGGTCGGCTCCAGAAGCTGTACTTGCCGCTCAAGACGCTGGCATCGAACCCGTCAGTGCTTCGGATGGACTCCTCCGACGCCAGGAACAGCTTGAGGTAGCGCATGGACGGAAAGACACTTGGTGAGTCGCCGCTCTCGTCGATGGCATCGTCAGCGTCGGCAATAGACTCAATAATACTACAAACTCCCTTAATACCGCAGGAACCAACGGCTTTCATGAGGTGCAACGAGGCGAGTAAGACCTCTTCGGGCAGCTTCTTATCACTTGGTTTTGTCACGACATAGTCCGCGTATGTGGTGTATTGGGACTCGTAAGTCAGCACTGAACAGCACGCGTCACCGGCTAGTTTACACACTAATACAGATGCTTCATGGCAAGGTGACTCGAAGGCTGGCAGCGGCTGACCGACGACACCCGAAGGTAATTCTTCGGCGCAAGATTTGAATTGAGAATCCGCTTTGGCGATGGCGCAGAGGACATCCAATACGATAGTGCGCAGGATCACCTTGTCGACATACTTCTCGTTCAATGCGTTGTCATCCGCAGCTGCAGTCCAAGCATAGTTTCTTGGGTCATACAACGACAGCACCAGCTCTTCTCTGTGCACACCAGCTGTAGGACCACATCTATATAGTATGCTGCCGAGTGCAGTCAACCTGGTGGCCGTAGCGAAGGTGTTGATATTTTTTGCCGAGTCTTTCAACAGTATCTCTAGCATCGCCAGAAGGTAGTACAGAGCTTCTGCAGTTGCAGGGATCAAGCAGTCGGTCTCTGTCTCTTCTTTCACCGCGGGTTCGCCATCCAAATCAGTTAAGAATGTGTTAAGTTTCTTCTCAATCACAGTGCTAATCACAGCCGTTGAGTTATCTAACCCAATGCTTTCACTGAATGCTTTTGGGTCATCGGAGCCCAACAATATTGCGCACAAAAGCCTGCAGCCGCGGTTACTAGCATCTACGTCATCCGATGCGATGATTTCTAGCAGTTGGGTCGCGTTAGCCATCTCACCGCCCTGGAAGATCGCTTCATCGATACGGTATTGAGAGCAAGAGTTCCATCGAGGACCAGCGGAAGGAACAGCTGATTCTACCGTGGATTTTGTGAGTAATACAAGTATTGTCTGCCCAATAACACGCCGTAGATCGTGCAGTCGCTGCATGCGCTTCGCCTCCAAGGCGACGTCCGTCTCCGGGTTGTCGGACGTTGCAACAGGCGGCACGATCAGCGCGGATAGCTGCATTATAGTTAATACAGTTAGAACAATTTTTTGATTGCAACAAAAAGTCCTTAAAGTCTCATCAATTGATGCAATTTCTCCATAAAATACCACGCAAATATCCACCAAATCCCCGAGATAGACCCCGCCCGCCTTGGTGTCCTTCGTATTGATGATCTCAAACACAGCCTTGTTGACAACGATATCCGCGATGGCGCCGTTGATATGGGCTACCATGTCAGTAGTGAATGTGCTGGCACCATTGCGTCGTGCAACGGCCGTGAATATTTGAACCACTAACTTCACATAAGAAAGAGCGAGTTTCTCTTCAACTCCTTTGTTCTGGGTGTCTTCAACTACTACTGGCTCGGCAGCTTTCTTTCCTTTTTCTTCTTTCTTACCAGGTACAACAGCAGGTGCTGCATTAGCTACAGCTGCATTTTTTATTGTTGATGATGCATCAATTAGTGTTTTAAGCAAGCTTTGCATGTTACTTTCCTCTGCAACTGTAGAGAATCCGCACTGACTCTCCGACATACACTTGTAGAACTCAGTGCAAAGCAACGTGAAGTTGGTTTCTTGACTGAATATTGGTAAGTACTCAATCAAACCAGCGCTAATTGCGATTTCAAGGACGTATTCTACATTGCCCAGAAGCAACACGCACATCAGCTTCAACGCCCAAATTCCCTCTTGAATCATACCGACGCGCTTCTCGGGATCGTTGAACCTTGTGGCTAGATCAGTCATTAATACGGATGATAAATTACTAACAAAATTTGGGATTGCTGCAAATGCTTCGATTAGCTTATAATCAGTAGTGCCAGGTTGTGATAGTGATATTGCGATATTGTATAACGAACGTAATGCATTAAGTCTTAATTCAATAACAAGATCACTTTCTACTATTGGTGGTGGTACTTCTTCTGGTTCACCTTTCTTTTTCTTTGGCGACTTGACTTTCTTAACCTCTTCTTTGAATACCATTAAATTTGATAAAACTTGCAATGATATCAAGCTTCCTTGATTCTCATATAATAGCTTTATAGCCGCCAAGGTAGCCTCGCAACCCCCTTCACCATTATCAGTTGCCTCTAAAAACCTCAACAATGCATCTAGAGTCATCTTGGATACATCAGTTGCCTTCTTCTTCACCGCAATTGAGTCTATGAGCGGCGCAAGACAGTTTCCTTCCGTCAAATAACGACAGTCTTTTAATTTTTCTATTCCACGATATTTAATATCTAAATCCTTGGACTTTATTTCTTTGCAAACATTCTTGTACTCTTTTATGCGCTGCTTCGCATTAAGATCGTCCAATTTCACCAATATTGACTCATTACCACCACTCATTTTTCATCAAATGGTCGTGGTAATAATTTCCAGAGTTACAGTTACATCGCCTGCTAGTCGCTGAGTACCGGTTAGAGTACCGGTGAATTGCTTTAAGATCAGTGATAATATGAACACATAGAAATGGAATTCGTGCCAAGAATTGCTGCTATTGGAACGGGGGCGCACTGAATATGTTATCAGAACACCAATTTACCGAGGCATCCTGTGGCCGGTCCGCGGACGCGTCAAGTTTCTCGAGCATTCGTAAAAGTAGAAGAAGCAAGAAATTCGTGGCGCGGCAGGTCGGTGAAGGTGCGTGCGAATAAGTCTGCAATAAAGCGGTGGTTTGACTCTATTTGGGTTGTACATATTACACGAAAGTAGCACATACTTTATGTAATATCGATTTCTACGATCATGTCGATGGAAAATGTACTAGATGCTGCACAACTAACATTATCTGTGTGCAGTCTTGCCCAGCAAAAGGCTTATGCGAGTAAAAAGAAAGATTTTTCCACAAAACGTCACGAGGAAATGCTTAGGAAACACAAGGAGTTACATGATGAACGTGTCGAACTAGGGAAGTGTGTATATACCGCTGAGGCGATTTACTCTTTCGATGAGCATATTCTCTCGCTAGATTCTGATTTATTGAATAACTCCAAGGAATCAGAGCGTGATATGTTTGATCAACGTATACAGTTGTATGAAACTGTGATATTTGCAGCATCAGTGATATTTGGATCACTTTCAACTTTGATAATACAAGGAATACTGCCGAACTCAGCAGCAAATATCATCATTGTTCTATTTTCTTCATTTTCTGCTCTTTCTTTTTTCTTTTTACTTTTGTGTATTGTAATATGCATTCGTGTAACACACGATGCTATGCACTTCATGTATAAAAGAACAAATTATTTCAATAAAAAGATCTTAAGACCGATATTGAATGAAGACGTGTTGGACTTGCTAGCGGTGAGGTTACATGACGAGAAATCAGCTAAAGCTGTTAGTGAAACATACAAAGACCATGCAAAACGTGTAAATGAAAAGTTACAAGATAAAAGAATGAAAATGTTTAAAGTTTATCAAGATTTCAATGAAAGCTTTTCCTTACGACTCAAGTACAGCGACTTCCAGACGTATTGGGAGGACGAGTGCGAGGACTGGGGCAAGATTGGGATATTCTTTCTCAATATTGGAACCGTTTTTTTATTGCTTGCTATATTGGTACTCATGTACGCCAAGTGGGGCAATGTGTATCACAGTGTTGCAGGTGCGGTTGCTGCTATTTCTTTGATTCTGTTGGGAATATTAGTGTTTTGTGTGCTTAATTGGAGCCACGTGGTCATGAAACGGCTGGGTCAGCTATTCAGCGAGACCAGCAGCAATGACGATGCCTCAAGCACGGAAGATGAGTTAGAAGCAGGTATAGAAGCTCGCCGTTACAGCAATAGAAGTGCTCGTAGCAGCGCAAAAGGAAAATAAAGATGTTTCTTGTGTGAATATTGTAATTATTGTACAGTCCATCACTACTTCGTGACAGTTTGAAGGTCTTTTATTATCTTCTGCTTCTCCGCATCCTTGTTCAAGTCATTCACCGGGTCATACTGCGACCACTTGCCACTGAGCACGTCGTCTTTCTCCAGAATAGACAGCCGTTTCAACACAGTTGCTAGTAGCAGCTTCAAGTTGTTATTAGCACTTCCAATCTTTAATATTTCCTTTAACTGGGTGCTGTGCAAGCCCAAGACGCAGCGCAGCGTAGGCTCGACCATTTCCACATCTTTCCCCTCTTTCACGAGACTAATATTAGGATTAAACACCGTCTTCACACCGTCCCAAATGCCTTTGCTGCTACTCCATACCTTCTTACGCAATAGAGTTGGTATAACTGAATTAAATAAGAATTCCTTGACTTTATAGTGATGAGGTTGCTGCGACGACAATATCGCCGTGCGCATCAAGAACTTGTTAGTGTTCACCTCTGACAACAGCTCCGTCAGCACCTCAATAATCGCCTTGCTTTCAAACTCTTCCTTGTTTTTAATACAGATATCAGTGCACTCTAGTAGCTGCTTAGGAGTAACCAGCGCGTTTTCACCGGATGGGAGACGATGCAGTAGTAGTATCAACGCGGACTTGGTTAATGGCGGCGGTCTGGCTTGTATAATCTTACTAAACACATGCTTCAAGCCGTCAGTATTAGGAGGAGTTTCACCTTGCATCTTGCTTATCACAGTTGGTAGGATCAACTCAATGTCTGCAGGCAGCAAGCCGCCGAGTATAGGCAGGATCAGCTCTAGGTTACTTGCCACGCTGATATTAGCCATGCTGGTGTCCGTTAGGATAATCTCGCTGCTTGCATCCTTCGTGTAGGTGGCAATATAAGATTTCACCGCTATAATCATCTTGGGTGTCGCGGGCATGTGGATGTCGCTGTGTAACAGCGCCAAGCAATGCTCCACGATCGGCCTGGCGCATGGGTCGCTGCGGGCTAGCAAGTTGAACACTTCTTCCACATTCTTTTTCTTTGCAATCACCGGGATTACATTTTTTAGCTCTGCTTTTAGTACTTTATGCATGCATTGCCACTTGACATTGGTCACACTCGCCACAGTGTTGCCTTCCGCATCGGTGGTTGTCTGACTGTTTGTCTCGTCGGCATTCTTCACAGCGCCGTACATATTCAACAC
>JACCDO010556104.1_pt1 | contig 15425 bp, 18 predicted proteins | sample 7446101 | NCBI WGS metagenome assembly JACCDO01 (sample SAMN15323440, study PRJNA562643) | freshwater metagenome | isolation source: river surface water | place: USA:Blue River Watershed | collected 2017-08-16
ACTATTATAAGTGATCGTAATAGTAATAGAAATTAAATATGTATTAATATAATATATTATGAATACAAGTATAGATTTAGAAAGTTTATTAAAAGCTGGAAATATACATAAAACAATTAAACAAAATATATTACCAATGATTGTTCCAGGTGCTAATATATATGACATCGCAAATAAAATATCTAATTTAACAAGAAGTTTATCAAATGAAACAATAAATGGCGGTTTACCATTCCCTCCTAATATTAGTATAAATCATATAGTGGCACATCATTCTCCTAGAAAAGATAATATTGAAATAATTAATATTGATGATAACATTAAATTTGATTATGGTGTTCATATTAATGGATGGATTGTTGATTCAGCATTTACTCATAGTATTAGTAATAAACATGATATTCAAAATAAGGCAACTTTGGAAGCTTTAATGGCTGGTATTAAAGAAATAGGTATAGATGCACCTGTTAATAATGTAACTAATGCTATACAAGAAATTATTGAATCAACAGAAATAGAATATAACAATAAGAGTTATAATCTAAAACTAGTAAATAGTTTAAGTGGACATGGAATAAGTCAATTTGAACTTCATGGTTCTCCAAGAATACCTAATAAAATAACAGAATTTGTTAATAATAATAGATTTACAGAAGGTATATTTGCAGTAGAACCATTAAGTTGTATATTAAATTCAGCTTTCACTTATAGTGATAATAACAATGTATATATTCATGCTAATGATTCAAGATTTAATAAATTGTTTAAAAATTTTCATTTTAGATACGAAGATTTATTATATTATAATATTCCTCCACAAGATATAGAATATTATATTAAAAATAAAATAATTTTGCCTGAGAAAGATTTAGTAGGAACGAAAGGAGATATTATAGCTCATTTTGAACATACAGTATATATTGATGAATATAAAAAAATATTAGTCACTTAATTCCAATCTATGTTTATTATCTTTATATATATCCTCATAAATTTGTAAAATCATCTCACACTCATAATTATCATCCTTCTTTATAATATCATCAATATGATTTAATAATATATTGTTGATATAATCATATGTTGCAATTACATGATGGAAATTACGCGCTCCTGTAATTATGATATTACCTTTTTCAAAAATGAACACGCTTACATCCTTCTCCTCCTTATTGTGTTCTGGTGGAACATATTTAATGTTCACACATGCCCTTACACATTTTTCATAGGATGCTTTAATTTTCTTCATTAATAATAATGCATATAATTTAGTTCTATCAATCATTAAATTTACCATATAATTTGAATTAATCATATAAATCTCAAAATCATATATACCTAATTTAGTTTTATCTTCAACAAAAGAAACTTCTTCTATTTTTCCATCAACCATTTTTCCTTTTACCTGTGATAAACTATAAATTAGTTTATTCAAAGCTTTATTCGCAAATTCTATATTTTTTAAACCAGATATCTGAACACTTCCATTCTTAAATAATTTCAAATTAATTTTTGGTTCATCGTGAATATTTGTATAAGGACCTTCGTTAATACGAATTACTACTGTAATCTGATTATAAAATGGATTACTCGATGTCTTGGTTTTACGTTTAGTCCGTCGTTTCTTCTTCTTTGCTTCCATTAAAGTTCTCATATTATCATTATTAATTTTAACTGTTAAAATATCATCCTCTGATAAATTTATATGGTTTTTAATGAAATCAATATTTAATTCTGTTCCTAGTTTACACTTTGCACACATCGTTGATATAGAAACACCTTTCGGTAATTTAAACATCATCTCGTCTGAAACAATATATTGCTTATAGTTATAATTTGCCCAATTGTTCATTTCCTTCTTTAAAGTAATAATATCTCTTTAAATTATTATTTTATCAATATTTATATAATGTATTTACTATAGATTATATAAATAATGTATTTACTATAGATTATATAAATAATAGATTTTTAAAAATCTATTATTTATATAATGTATTCCCCAATAAAAGAAAATATAAATGTTAGATTAGGAGAAAATCCTAAAAAAAATAAAACATTATTTAAAGGTCATCGTATTATAAAAACGATAAAAGAAATAGAGACATTTTATTCTGTTAAATTCATTTCTAAATAATGTTCTCTACATAAACTCATATACGAATCAGACGCACCGATTAATACTTGTTCAGATGATGTATTTATTTTTCTATAACTAAATGGTGCTGGTGTTCCATCAAGACACATAATACAAGCTGCATTTATTTTAATGCATGTATTGCAAAATGGAATTAACTCTAATACATGTCCAAATTTATTTCTATTAGAATCACCGTCTAATCCAGTAACGACTACATTAATTTTATGATGTTCAACAAGAATTTTTACAACAACAACTAGGTCGTTAAAAAATTGTGCTTCATCAATAAAAATAGTATCAATATTAGATAATTCATTCATAAAAATATCATCCATTTTATTTAATATAATACAATGTTCTTTATCAAAATTATGACTTACTATCATATTAGAATCACACAGATTTTCGTATCTAATATCAATACTTGGTTTGATAACAATATATTCTTTTTTTAATACTTTTAATAATCTAATGCGTCTAATTAATTCGCATGATTTTCCGGCAAACATAGGGCCAATAATTATATCAAGATTTGCCATTAAATATATAAATATTTTATATTTAAATTATTAAAATCAATTTTTATTTTATAAATACTATTAATGTTATTTGGTGATATATCAAATCAAGATAATGTATCTAATTATCTTCCCATTATTGGAGGTGTTTTTGTTACTGAAGCTGTCTTCATATTTATAATATTTAAATTTTTAAAATCAATGAAAGCCAGAGAATGGTATAATAAATTTGGATTAAGTGCTGTATTATGTGATACATTAATATTGTTAATTGGTTTTATATTAACTAGATTCTTCTATAATAAAATATTTTCTGAATTTAATATTATTAAATTTATTTTACTATTTTTAGTAATTCAAACAGTTCATGATTTATTATTTTACTATTTATTAGTAAAACCAATGCCATATGGTAAAAATTCAATGTTTGATATATTTAAAGAATATGGTAATGAAGTAGGTGCAGGTTCTTATATTGGAAATAGTGCTATGGTTATTATTAGTAGTTTATTAGCATCTTTATATGTTAATAATAAAGCAAATACTAATATAGTAATAATTGTATTATGTGTTTATTTATTTCCTTATTTAATACACATTAAATCATAAGCAGCATGTTTCAAATAAAATACTAGCAGCCAAGTATGGATCAATATTTGATGCAGGTCGTCTATCCTCAAAATATCCTTTATTATTTTTATATGTATCATTTCCAATTCTTACACTTGTATTACGACTCCCAACCCCCCATGTAAATTTATCATAACTTGCTGTCTCATGACGTCCAGTCATTCTTTTTCTATTATCTTTCCCATAATTCTGCATATGATAATCATGTTTAATTTGTAATTTATTAATAGCCATCATTATTATATCTAACCCATTCTCTTCTCTCATTGATTTTGTTGAAAAATTAATATGACAACCACTACCATTATAAATAGATAATGGTTTCGGATGATAATTAACTCTAACACCTTCATTCATTGCAATTCTTTCTAATAAATATCTTGCAGCCATCATATGATGTCCTGCGTCAATTCCTTCAACAGGACCTATTTGAAATTCCCACTGACCTGGAACTACTTCTGCATTTAATCCACTAATTTTAATACCTGCTTTCAAACATGCCATTAAATGATTATGAGTAATTTTAACACCTAATTGGTCTTGATTAATATGACTGCAATAGAATTTATTAGTTTCAGGATATTCTGCTGGACTAGAATCATAATTATTTTCTAAAACTAATCCTAATGGATTTAATGAATTAACTTTATATAAAAAATATTCTTGTTCTAATCCAAACCAAGGTCTTTCATCTAATTTTTGATTAAATAATCTAATTGCTTTCTCATAATAATTATTTTCAAGAGGTTCGCCGTGTATATCATATGTTGCACAAATATTTAATTTACCATTCATAAAAGGATGATTAAATGTTGCAACAACTTTTAATATTATTTCACTTGATTCAGTAGTAGCTTGATTTGTGGATGAACCATCATAATTCCACGGTGTATCAATCTCCTCTTCGAAAGATAATACTCTAACTTTTGACCTGAAATTATTATTTGCATCTAACCAAATATATTCAACAATATTCATATAATATTAATATAATATTATTATTTTTTATATAGTTATTAATAATTTATACCAAGTGTTTGAAATCATTTCCAGATTGCCCTTTTAATAATATAATATAAACAAATAAATATACAATAAATCCAGATGATATTATTGCAATTGCTAATGAACTACCTTTGAAAAATATTAATGCCATTATTAATAAATAAATAATTTGTGATATGAAACCAGAAATACTAGTTGCAAAAATATTTTTAACCTTTTCATAATATTGAGTGTATACATCCATTGCTGAACCAAATCCAATTATAGGGATGTAATATTTTTCTGGAATATTTACTTTTGATATAACACCAGATGAGATTGAATGAGATAATTCATGAACTAATGCTGATAATTGCACTATATAAATAAATACAATTATTTTAATAATTGTTATTATATATTTTTTTTTTTCAAATATAATTAAATTCTTCTTTATAAATGATAATAAAGGTAAAATATAAGGTAATATTACTAATAAAACTGATACAACTATCACATATACTAAAGGAAAAATATTTTCTTTTGCTAACATTATAATATATAATAATACTTATAATAAATTATATAAATATTTAATTATAGATTAATATTATATGAAAGTATTATCATGGGATGTCGGTATAATTAATTTAGCTTTTTGTTTAATTGATTATGATAAAACCACAAAGGATTTTAAAATATTAGATTGGGATATAATAAATTTAACAGATAGAGAAAAGATGAAATGCATTGAATGTAATGCAAATCCAAGTTTTTATCAAAATATAACAGAACATTATTATTGTAAACATCATTGTAAAAATGCAAATATTACACCTCCTGAATTTGATAGTGTATTTTTAAATAAATTTTTAAATGAATCTATAAATGATAATACTTGTGTATTTGAAGGTAAGAATGGTGCTTGTGGTAAAAAAAGTAAATATAAATATAATACAGAAAACTATTGTAATGTGCATGCTAAATCAAAATATACAAATATAAGTAATAGTTATAAATTAGTTAAACATACAAAGAAAGGAATTGATAAAATGAGTATGGATGATTTTTTACTTAAATTAATAAAAGAATTAGAAAAACGTCCTAATCTATTAGAATGCGAATCAGTATTTATTGAAAATCAACCTACTATGAAAAATCCTAGAATGAAAACTATATCAGTCACATTATATAATTATTATATGATTCGTGGTATAATAGATAAGAATAGAACTAATTATCCATTAAAAGAAGTTCATTTTATGGCTCCAAGTAATAAATTAAAATTAGCAGATACTGGAGATAAAGCAGAATTAGTAAAAGTAAAAAATACTGATAATGATTCTAAAACATATAAATTAACAAAATCTTTAGGTGTTAAATATTGTTTGGAAATGATAAAACAATTCCCAGAATGGGTAGATAAATTTAATAGTCATAAAAAGAAAGACGATTTAGCAGATTGTTTCTTACAAGGAATGTATGCTTTAATTAATAAATTATAAATTAATTAATTTTATGACGTTTTGATGGAGGATTATGAGATTCATTATCTACAATAAATACATCATCATCAGAATCCTCAGAATCCTCAGAATCCTCAGAATCATAAGAATCCTCAGAATCCTCAGAATCATAAGATTCATCGGAATCATCAGAATCCTCAGATTCTGATGGTTCATACTCTTCGTCCTTATCAATTTCTCTATTTTTTGATATATTATTAATAACAATTGTATTATTAAACATTAAATTATCATTATAAAGTTTAAAAGCACTATAATGTAATTCTATCCCATTCTTTTCGCAAATTTGAATAAATCTATTTATATTTGTTAATGTAGGTTTTAATAATGTTTTTTTACGCCCATCATTATACGAACGTATAAAAACATTATCTTCTTTTAATTCATTCATCATCTTTTTTCTTAATTTATTACTTTCATTTTCCATATTTATACAAATAAGAGGATTATAATAATTAATCTGAATATTATTAATATTCGTAATATATTTGAAATTATATATTTTCAAATTATCCTTATACATATATTTTAAATGACATTTAGCTTTATTATTTTTAGTATCTTCATATGCAAGGACTAATAAGATACATGTATTATGATTGAAAACAGAAAAGTCTTCCATACAAATGTAATAAAAATATAATAATTATTATATTTTTCAATTTTTATTAATAACAATTGATTAAATCTTTGATTTAATATATTAGAAAAATCTTTGATTTTTCTATTCACAACCGAAGGTTATAACCTACGGTTGGGAAATTTAAAGCCATAAAAATTGATTGGCAATCAAAAGTTATTTGTGATCACAAATAAAAATTGATAGGGCGCAATTATTTCAACTTTGTTGAAATAATGGCATTCCTAACCATATGTTGTTAACTTTCTAATAAAATGTATTAAAACATTTTATTAGAAAAATTGATATAAAATATACATAATAATATAATATATATATTAATGACTACTCGGTTTCGTTTTTACAGTAATAATTATCCTAATGAGAAAAGTATGGTAAATTTTATTTTTACTAAACATCTTGATAATTGTTTTGAATGTTTTTTACCAGAATATAATATTAACGCAATTATGCCTTTCCAATTTGCCACACTTAAAACATCATTAAAAAACAAAAATATCAATACATTAGCACCTCTAAATAAACCACTTGTAGGAACTGTTGAAGAAATCTCATCTGATAATACAATTATTATTAGTATGGCATATATAGATAAACAATCAGATGAATATAAAACATTTGAAGATGATAATCAAAAAAATAAGTGTTTAGTAAGTTGTGTAAAACAATATACTACCAAAAATAACATTAATTTTATTGAATATTGGGAAAATAGAATATATCCATTAGATATAAAACGCGACATGTTCTCTTTGTTTGATTATATCATTGAAAATATTAATGATTTATTTGAAATTGATAAAACTCTATTAGATTTAATTAAAAATATTGTTATTAAAAATACAAATCCTATTACTAAATTTAAAATGGTATCAAGTAATGGGATAGATGAAATAAAAGAAGCTATTACTAAAACTCTTCATGATACAAAAATGTATAATATATTAAACATTACTCTTGAAACTCCTCCTATCTATATTATATCTTCTAAAAATTATGATATAACTATAGAAGAACACAATTTATTTTTAGATACACTTATTAATAATAATAATACATTATATATTAGTAAAACTATTTAATTATTTACAGAAACAGCTGCTATTTTTTTTAAACCCATAATTGATTCTAATGAATATTTTGAAGATTTTAATGGTTTATTTCTCTTCAAAATTAAATCTGTTGAATTAATATTTTCTTCTATATCTTTCTTGACTGGAACTTTTTCAATGTAAGATATTCTAGAAATCATTGGAGGTTTTATGTAATTATATTCAATATCATTTAATGTTAAATTTAATCTAAAATCATCAATTGATATTGAACCTCCATTATTTTCTAATATCTTCCATGATGGCGCAGGTATAATATTTTTAAATTTACCATATGTATTTTTATACATTAAATTAATTAACGATGTTCTCTTTGCTATATTTTCATCGTTAATATCAATATTATATGCCATCATACACTCCCAACTACAAAATTTGCCTGAACATTGAAAGCTATTATTTAAATACACTTCTGGCATTTCTATTGGAGGAGTTGTAAAATATTCTCTATCCCACCAACATTTTGAATTATTTTTATCATCACATACTATTACTGAAGGCTTGTTTTGTTTTTCATATTTTAATAATTTACTAGTCAACTCTTCTATTTTCTTTTTTAATTGTTTTATCTCTAAATCATATGTTTTATCATATGATTCATCTTTCATGAATATATCTTCAACTTGTTCATTCATTACCTCAGATAAATCAATTGGTAAATGAGCTATTATTGGAGTGTCTATATTTACATTTTCATTTTTATTAAGATGTGCTGCATGTATTTTAGGACGTCTACCACGTCTACTCTTTTCCATATTATTTATATTTGTTAATTTTCCTTTAAATTAACAAATATAAATCTTTATATAAATTTATTATATAAATTCTTTATTCAATTTTCATAAGTGGTTTTTTTTTGCCTTTCTTTTTAGATTCACTTGCTGACATATCTGATAATATTCTATCATTATTTGTGGAAGTTTCATCTTGAGTATCAATTGTATCTATTTCTCTATTATGAAGTCTATTAAGAACATCTTTCACTGATTCTGGTGTTTGGATTAATGGTCTAGAATCATTATTTTGTATTAATTGACTTGGATTACCCATTGCATTTAATGGAATGGAATTAGCAAAACTGACAGGAGCTCCACGATTATTAGTTAAATTTGCAGCAGGACCAGAAACTGGTCCTTGTGTCATCTTCATATTATTCATCATCATATCTTTCATTTGTTTATCTTTCTCACGCATTTCTTGTTTCATTTTTTCAATATGTAATTCTTGTTCAGATTTAAATTTACTTGTTTCTTTACCCATTCCTGCTATTTTTTGTGCAATACCAGATTGAATGCCTCCTAATGGGCTACCACTAGATGCTCCTGGTAAATTACTCATATGTTTCTTTGTAAAATGGAATGCAGATGCAGAGAAGCCAATTAAAATTAATAATTTAACTTCTGGTGGTAGAGATTTACCAGCACCTTTGTATTTTTCATATAACTCTTCTAATACATCATCATATGTATCAACTTCAACACTCATATGTTCTGACCAACCACTTAATTCTGCACCAAATGGATCATATTTATCATTAAAAAATTCAACTAAGTTGGTAAAATTAATAATTGTATTTTTATATAATTTGATACCATTTCTTCTGTCTGCAAAACTCTTTAATAAATCATATTCATATTCCATTTCTTCAATAGAACTGTTAAAATCATATTCTTTCGTTAATTTATAACCCTTTGTTTTCAAATCACTTAATTTTCTTAATAAATCAATCTTCTTCATTCTTAATTGTTGACCTGTTAATTGTGGCTCAGGTGTAGCTGTTTGATTTTCGGTATGATTATTTTTATCTGATAATCTAACATCTTCATATTGAGCTCTAGATGATTCAGAATCATTATGACGGCGTTCTGAATGCCGTTCAGGACGACGATCAGAATGCCTTTCAGGACGGCGTTCTGAACGGCGTTCAGAACGACGATCAGAATGACGTGATTCTCTTCTAACACTTGAAGTATCATCATCTTTATTATCATCAAAATTTATGGATGTAGAAGAACGTTCTGAGTTTTCACGAGATTTTGAAGGGTTCGCTAATAAATTTAAATATAAATCACTTTCACTTGTTTGTTTTTTTAATGGAGGTATTGTCATATTATTGCCATGTTTGTCTAGTAAATTTAAGTCGATATCTGAACTTGAATCTGAACTCATAAATATATTATATTAAATAATCTTTTCTTTAATATTAAACGATATTATTATTTTGGATTAAAAATCTCTATATTAATATAAAATGATAAACTATTCTAGTATAAATGATGCATGGGGAAAAAAAGAAATATATAAGAAAAATGTTAGCATAGAAAATAACAATAGTGTATCTAATACTGTATCTAATACTGTATCTAATAAAATTGAAATACCAAATATATCAAAAAAAAAAGATATATTTGTTGAAACACCTGCTGTTGAACATTTTCAATCATGTAGCACTATGGAACATATTACCAATTGCCCTGAATGTAAAAATAAAATAATGGAATTATTTAAACAACATAATAAAAAAAGCAAAACTATAAATATATTAGGATATAAATTTAAAATATCTAAAACTACATTAAATATATTATTTATTTTAATTATTATATGTATAATTTTAGTAGTTATTTCAATTATTCAAGAGAAAACTAATATTTTCACTGACCAATGTAATAAAAACTTAGTTTCAAATAAATATATGCATATGCCATATCAATATTATAATTATCATAATATGTATTAATTTTATGCTTTCCATGATATAACAACTATATTATTTCCATTTCCTGTAAAATAAACTGAAAATCCATCATCTTTTAGTTTATTTTTTAAATAGACTTTACATCCTTCTCTATTGTATAAAGGAACGTTATAAAAAAATTCCGGTAATAAATACCAGCATTCTGATAAATTCATAGAATTACATTGTATTATTTTATTCTCTAATCGTTTATAAATTTGTTTATATATTTTATTTTTAACTTTCTCTCTATCTCTTTGTTCGTCAATTAAATCTTGAGCTTTAACCATTATTACTATATTATATATTCAAATTATTTATATTATTTTTCATATTATTTTTTAAATTATTTGATTCTTTATTATAATCATTCATCCTTTGTTCCATAGTTTTATTATTAGAATTATCATCTGATGCTATTAATTCAAAAGCATATTTATATTGAGTATCATTTATATATACCTTATCAAAATCTTTTAATTGAGCATATTTATTACCAGCAGTTGTTTTAAAACTATAAGGTTGAATATCATTATTTCTTTTTACAATTTGTGTGGTATATATTCCCTTCTGTTTTCGTTCTGTAAATTTTTTATTAAATTCATCCATATTATTAAAATCTTCTTTTGTAATTGACACATTTTTTCTCTCCTTCTCCTTATCCTTATATATAGTTTGTAAAGGTCTTGAATCATCATTTATATTTCCATGTCTTTGTCCTAATAACTCAAAATTCTTTCCAAACTCAATCTGAGCCTCTTCCTTACTTTGTGGGAAATATTCTCTAATTTTTGTTTCTTCTGATTTGAAACTGTCTTTTAAAGATGAATGACTTTTATGGCTATTTAATAACCATGTATCATATTTTTTTCTAGATTCTGGGTTTGTTAATATATGATTTGCAATTGTTAAATTGTAATATATTTTTTCTTCTGCATCAGTTATTTTATCTGGATGAAACATTTTTATTAATTTTTTAAATTTTTTTTTAATTTCATCTATAGAACTATCTATTTCTAAATTTAATAATTCATACAGATTAAATTCTAATTTATTAAATTCAATATTATCCATTTATATGATATATATAATAACATTTTAATTTTAAATATTATCAAAATAAAATCTCCAGATTAATAATTAATGTCAAAATTAAAAGAAAAAATAAGTGCATCTTTAGTATTAGGTTCATATTTAGATACTTTGGGTTTTTTTAATGGTTTATGGGAATTTAATTATAATATTAAAATAGATTCGTATAAAACTGCATTTAATATTAATTATGATATCATTCATAATTTTTTCTCATTAGGAGGATATAATATCGATATATCTAAATGGAATGCAAGTGATGATACTATTATGATGATAGCAACTATGAAAGCGTGTAAAAAAGGTGGTAAATTAAATAATTTTATAGATGAATACTTAAAAATTTTACCATTATTAGAACAAAAAATAAGATATTCTGGTGTAACTACATTACAATCATTAAGAATATTAGAAAGAACTAAAGATCCTAATAAAATAAATTATTCTAGTAGTATGGGTGGAAATGGAGCAGCAATGAGATGTCATTATATTGGGATTCATTATACAGATATAAATAAAATAATAGATATATCAATTATGGCAAGTAGATTAACACATAATTATCCATTAGGTTTTTTAGGAGGTATGACAACTGCATTATTTACTCATTATGCAATTAATAATGTAAATCCTTGGGAATGGACTAAAAAAATGCTCGAAATAGAAGATTCTGGTTTAATTGATTCTATTGTAAAAAAACAATTAAATAAGAATGATTATAAAGAATATTTGAAAGATAAAGAAGAATTTTGGCTTTCTTGGAAAAGATTTCAAGAATTTAGAGTCTTAAGATTTACTGTCAGAACTTCTGAATTTTTAGAAAGTTATGATAGATTTAATGATTTATTTAAAGTTATATATAATACAAATATGTATAAAAATGATAATAAAATACCATATGCTAGATTGGGAGCAAGTGGAAATGCTGCCACTATATTAGCATTAGATAGTTTATTATTATGTATTAATCCAATTGAAGGTATTGAAGATATTGAATTACAACCTAATAAAATAAGATATAATTGGCAAAGTCTCATCTTCTTCTCTACATTACATTTTGGCGATAGTGATACTATTGGAGCTATCGCCGGAATGTGGTATGGAGCTTTAAGAGGTTATGATGGTGTAAGTAAAAGAATAATTAATATGTTAGAATTTAAGAATGAACTTAAACTTTAGCAAATACAGTGTTTAATAATAATTCTTTTAATTCTTCATTATTCATATTAGTGGTGTCTGTTCCCTCTGGTAATGATAATTGAATTTCTTCATCATTTGTATTTAATATAGTTGGAACAAATTGTACATTATATTTTCTTCCTTCTTCTTCACCCTCTGCATCTGTCCAATAATATATTATTTCTATATCATCGTTATATTTATCTTTCAAATCATTCATTACCTTATAAGACATACTTGATTTATTTGAATAAGGACAATAATTTGCCCCAAAATATTTAATTACTTTCTTATTCTGTAAATTCTCTTTTGTTTTGTGTTCAACATGTTCTTCATTATCTTTGTTTTTAGCATGTGTTAATTTATACCATATAATTATAATAATGATTATAATTATAATTAATCCTATTATTTCTATTTTATCCATATATTATATAATTAGATATATTTTATTACTTTAACATAATATTATTCGTTCATTAAGCCATTAAAATATTATTTAAAATACTATTATCTATTATTAATTAATATGGGATTAGGCTTATTATTATTAGCATCAACTGGAATAGAAAATGATTATTTTAATTTAAATCCAAATATTACTTTTTTTAAAAAAACATTCAAACATTATACTGCTATATCAAATGAAATACTACCACAATATTTTAGATCTTCGCCTAATTTTGGTAGAAGACTTAGCACAAGAATTGCAAAGAATTCCGATTTAATTAAAGATATATCTATATATTTTGAATTACCTGATATACCTTCTTCAAATCATTCTTCTTTATCAAGTGATATTAAAAAATTCGCTTGGACTAACAAAATAGCATTTGCTATGATTAAATATATTGATTTAGAAATAGGAGGTGTCTTAATTTCAAGGCATTATGGAGATTGGCTTAATATACAATATGAAACAACTAAATCTAATGATGAAGGTTGGGATAAAAGTGTTGGAAGAAATGTTACTATTTTGACTGATTATACTAATGGAAAATCCAGTTATAAATTATATATTCCATTAAGTTTCTTTTTTACTGAAAATATTGATATGGGATTTCCTCTTATAAGTATTAGTAAGCAAGATGTTGAAATTCATGTTGAGTTAAATGATTTTACTCAATGCTTTAAGCAAACACCTACCAACTATTTTGAAATAGACTCTTATGTATGTTTATTTATTAAAGATGAAATAATTAAACAAACCGTTGATAATAATAAAGCTGCTGGTATTTTTGTTTATTTTGACATTAATACTAAAAGAGTTTATTATAATAAATTATATAATGATTTTTTAATTAGTAGTAATATCGGTAATACAAAGTATAATATTGTTGGAGAAAAATCAGGATTTTCTATTCAACCTAAATTAAATTCTATTATAGTAACTGATGAAGATTATTTTAATAAATCATATCCTGCATTAAAAGATGCATATATTTTAGTAAATTATATTTATTTAGATACAGATGAAAGATGGTATTTCCTTAATAAAGAACTAGAATATGTTGTTCCTTTAGTATCTAATGTTTTAGAAAAAGATATTACTAGTATCAATAGTAACTATTATTTAAAACTAGTAAACCCTCACAAAGTATTATATTGGCGGGCCCAACTTAATAGTAATAAAAATATTAATGATGTTTTTAATTATTCTTCATTACCATTAACAAATACACCAGAACCATTAATACAAAGTAATAAATTTACTATTAATTCAATTTCTAGAACTGAATTATATAATAATGAATTTTATGAAAGATTGCAACCTTTTATTAATAAAACATATTCTACTAGAGATATTTATATGTATAGTTTTGGTTTTGATCCATTAAATTTTGATCCAAAAGGAACTATGAATTTTAGTATGGTAGACGATGCTACCTTACAATTACAATTAAATAAACTCGTAAATTATACTAATAGTATTAATGTAAGAGCTTATGGACTTTATTACAATGTATTAATTATTAAAAATGGTAATTGTTCAATGAAATTTTATTTATAATTTTATACTATTTTCCCTTTATTGTTTTCTATTTTCAAGATTTTATATTCTCTTGTGCATATTTTTAATCTATATTCTGGCCATTGATTATTTATCTCTGTCTGTTTGGAATAGATTAAAAAATCTTTTATTAATTTCATGTTTATAAATCCATTTGGTTGAGGAGATAAACTGTGATAACAGAAACCATATGTATGATAATTCTTTGGTAATGCAAGTGATTTAATATATGGTATTACATAATTATGGTAATTACTTGGTAAGTCTGGTAATAATTCAGTTCCATTTAATAAAATATTCAAGCTATCGATTATATTCACAGGTGTTTTAATAACAGTATTCTTATAAATATTTGTAAAATATAAACTCAATACTGTTAATTTATAACTATATTTTAATGATGAATTATTTAAATTCTCATTTATATACACCAAATATTTACTATCTAAATACATCGCAAATCTAACATTATATTTACTTATTATCGGATGATTTATCATTATATTGTATCTATTAGTTTTCGCCTCTATTTCTGCATCTACTAAATTATAAATATATTCATCATTTGTATTATTTGATAAATATTCACTATACCATGTATCATAAACATTATTTGATATAAATTTACCATTATTACCAGCTGCATTTTTAGTTATAAAGAAAATCTCACGAACTTTTGTTAATAAAGAGATATGATTATATTCTTCTGTCTTATTTAATAAATAATTTTGATAATAATAAAAGTTTGATATTAATAATTCTGTTTTATTAAAATAATCTAATACCTTCTTATCTGTTGTTAAAAACGAATAATTGAAATCTATTGAAGGATGAACATATTTTGAATATCCGGATG